>Ga0315314_1000032_pt1 | contig 198099 bp, 202 predicted proteins | sample TDP9_MG_FD_203631 | JGI IMG/M metagenome (GOLD analysis project Ga0315314, IMG submission 203631) | Freshwater sediment microbial communities from Lake Towuti, South Sulawesi, Indonesia - TDP9 | ecosystem: Environmental > Aquatic > Freshwater > Lake > Sediment | place: Indonesia: South... | reverse complement strand
AGGTTTGTCTTACGCGCTTCAGAGCCCATTCATGCCATTTTTGTCAGTTTTGGCCGCCATCCTGTTTTCTTACGTCATAACTAATGGCTCGTTTTACGGGATAGTAGCAGCCAATCTCGGAACAGATCTAGCCATAGGCATTATCATGTCAAGTGATACATTTGGTCCCATAAGTGACAACGCTGCTGGTATAGCTCAGATGTCAGGGACAAAAACAGGGAACGGAGAGGGACTGGAAGAGTTAGACGCCATGGGCAACACCACCAAGGCTTACACAAAGGCTTTCGCCACGGCGTCATGCACTGTTTCAACGGTTGTGATTTTTGCCACTTACGGTGAGATGGTAAACCTCGGCTCGGTCAGTCTTGGTCTCTTAGATCCCGTCATTATTGTGGGGCTCTTGTTGGGCGCGGCTCTTCCTTTCTTGTTTTCCTCATTGGCTGCTGGAGCCACTGGAAAAACCGCCTATCTAATGGTGGATGAAGTGAGGCGACAGTTCAAAGAGAACCCGAATATCATTGAAGGCAAGGCTAAGCCAGACTACGCACGCTGCGTGGACATTGGCACAAGGAATTCGCTAAAACAGATGATTGCACCTGGATTGCTGGCTATTGCTTCTCCCATCGCCGTGGGGCTCTTGTTAGGAAAATTCGCGTTGGGTGCCATGCTTCTAGGAGCTTTGAGCACATCCGCCATATTGTCGCCTTTCTTCACATTCGGAGGCGGTATATGGGACAACGCCAAGAAATACATTGAAAGAAAGTTCTGGATGAAGGGCACGCCAACACATGCTGCGGCTGTAATCGGTGACACTGTTGGCGACCCGCTAAAAGACGTTGTAGGTCCATCGCTCAACATTTTCATGAAGCTCACAAACATGACTGCCCTTTTGATCGCTCCGATACTGCTTACGCTTTAGAGTTCTCCCCCGATGATTTGAACCTGCTCTTTGGGCCATAAAAACAAACTATTAGTATCCGTGGATGCAGAAAGCCGAGAATTTAAACGTTAATCATGACATTTGGCGCCGGGAGTGGGATTTGAACCCACGCGGCCCAGGCTGGGCCACAGGCTCTCCAGCCAAACGGCTCAAGGCCTGCGCATTATCCACTCTGCCATCCCGGCAGTCTGATAAAATGCAAGCGTTTCCAACGTTATAAAATGTTCCTTTACCCGCTTAGGGAAATTAGAAAAGATTTAAATCACAAGGTTCACGAACCGTCATAGTTAACCTCCAAGAAGATGAAAGCAACCGTGAAGTGTCAGTACTGCGAGAAGGACGTTGTTCTCCCGTTTAAATGCACATTCTGCAACCAGTATTACTGCACTGAACACAGGCTTCCTGAAAACCACGAGTGTTCGGAATACTGGAGGGTTAGAGTCTCACGCGAACAACCACAGCCAATCGTCGTGGAAGAAGAGCTAGAAGCAAGTCCGTACGAGTACTCGGTCACCTACACGCCGCCACCGATTCCCAGGCCCTTCCAGTTCAGCCCTATCGAAATTCAACACTTAACCATTAGCGCCCTGCTGGTTATGGGCGTGGGATTATCTGTCGTCCTGCAGATTAGAATGGGTCTCCTAATAATAAAGCCAGAAATCTTAGTGAGTCTCGCAGCAGCGTTCACCTTCGTCTTCATCCTGCATGAACTTGCTCATAAACTCGTGGCTCAGCATTACGGGTTTTGGGCTGAATACCGGCTAACCCTGTTCGGCGCGTTGTTCACCCTGCTCTCTATAATCTCCCCGATCAAGTTTATTTCACCTGGAGCTGTAATGATAGCGGGTCCGATGGATAGGAAAATCGCTGGAAAAACAGGCCTCGCCGGACCCCTAACCAACATTGTACTCTCAGTCGTATTCGCTACTTTAGCGTGGTATCCATTAACCTTGCTTACTCAAACAGTAGCGATGTTGATCGCGGCCTTCAACGCGTGGATAGCGCTTCAAAACCTCATTCCTTTTGGAGTGTTGGACGGAGCGAAGGTGTTCTGGTGGAATAAGGCTGTTTGGAGCACAACCTTTATCATGTCCATAGCTTTGACAATCTTAACTTTCGTTCACCTATTTTGACAAACCATACTTTTTGTGCTAAAAGGAATCTGATGAGGACTATCTTCTCTACAAAAGTTCGATGCTTACAAAGACTTCTTCGGGTACGCGGATTCTCATGATTCTTCTCATGGCACGTTCTTCTGCATCGATGTCGATGAGACGCTTGTGGATTCGCATCTCCCACTTGTCCCAAGTGGCTGTTCCCTGACCGCAAGGAGTCTTTCGAACAGGAACGCGCAGCTTTTTCGTTGGAAGGGGCATAGGACCAGTCATCTTCACCCCAGTCTTATCAGCGATGGCTCTCAGCTCCTTACAAACCTCTTCCAACTTCTCGTAATCCGTACTGGTCAATCGAATCCGCGCCTTTCTCACCATCGCAACATTTCCCTCAGCGTTGCTTTATCCATCCATCCAAGTTTTAAATACTTTTTCCCTATTTTCTGGATTTAATACCTATACTTTTGAAACATCTTAGGTTTCCGGAAGATCTGGACGCTATTCATATGCGCGGTAAGGTTAAATTGCCAGAAGATATTTCAAATGTACCCGTGAACCTCAAAACTGTGCTAGGCGCAATTGCTATTGCCGTTCTTTTCTTCTTCGGTATCATATTTGCTCTAGCCTCAATTTACGCGCCCATAAGACTAATCGTTGCTGCCCTGTTGTTTATTGTCGGCTTCGGAATCGCTTACTCTATAACCAAAAAGCCAAAGACGATAGTCCAGAGGTTGGAATTGTCAGGGGAGATGAAGGCTGTTGCGCTTAAGTGTCCTAGCTGTTCGGCTTCTGTAGACGCTAGCGAGATCAAAATTGTGTCTGGCATGCCTTACGCAACATGTCCCTATTGTGGACAAACATTTGAGATAGCTGAGGAACCAAAATGGTGAAGACCCGTTCTTTGCTGGTCACATTATCTGTCATGTTCATCCTAATGGCGTTTGCAGGCACTGCAGCAGCACAGAGACAGTATCATCTGGAACACGAATGGGCAGAAATATGGATAAATCCTGAAAACGGCTCTATCGACCTACTTTACGACATAAGTATAACACTCGATTCTGGAGACAACATAAACTTTGTATACATTGGTCAACCTAAACGCGACTTCACAATAGGAACGGCCATAGACCAATACGGTCACACGTTAGCAGCGGCTGACGCTAGTTCCGGAAACGATTACAAGGTGCGTGTCAATCTCTACGAGCCCTTAACGGCTAGGCAAACCGTGAGATTCAACCTCACCACAAGTGTTGCCCACATGATATATGAAGACACGCAAAACCCTGGCAACGTTGGCATGCAGTTCATTCCGACCTGGTGGCAGGAAGCAAGCGTGCTCGACCTTCGCGTGTTGATTGTTTTGCCTTCCAACGTCACTGAAGACATGGTAAAAACATCAGTGGATTGGGACAACGTGCTGACAGAAGATGACCGATTAGCAGTTTACTGGGAAAGACGGAACCTTTTGCCGAGCCAGAAATACACGTTTGGAGTTTCTTTCCCAAAAGAGTACGTGAAAAGTTATGAGAAACAGCCGACTGGCGTGGCCGTCTTTCTACAGCAATATGGACTTGGGCTCTTGATATTTGGAGTCTCGGCTGCTGCGATAGGCGGTGTTATCTACGTGGTTCGCAAGAGACCATACCTAATACCTGCAATTAGAATGGAAACACTTGGAATAAGGCACGGTTTAACAGCCGTAGAGGCTTCATACCTCCTTGGCGCTAAGCCAACGGCAATAGTCACGGAAATCCTCTACAGTCTCTTAAAGAAGAGAGCCGTATGGGTTGAGTCTGCAGCTCCCGCCGTCAAACTGAAAGTTATGGAACCGTTTCGGGACTTGCGTGGGCAACCGCCGGAAACACCTCCTCTTCGATACTATGAAATCGACTTTCTCATCGCGATCAAAGAAGATGGGACTCTCGACGAAGAGAATTTGGCAAAAACAGTGGTGTTTCTCAGGGACACCGTCGAAGAGAAATTGCGTGGATACTGCAGACGCGACACAATCGACTACTATGGAAAGGTTGTGGCGCAGGCTTGGGAACAAGTGGAACAGGCAGGCACTCCAGAGTTAGCTTCAAAAGCTTACGACGAACAACTGTTGTGGCTGTTCCTAGACCCCAACTACAAATCGCGCACAGAAGAAGCGTTCAGTGACAAAGTCTTTGAGCCGAGCCCATTCTGGCTGTGGTACTGGTATGGTTATCGACACTATCATCCCAAACCTACATATAAACCAAATATAGAGACCCCGACCAAAGCGGCAAAGCCGCCTACAATTCCTGGCGCAGATTTCGCGAACAACATTGCAAAGGCCGTAGAAGGCACCTCAAACACAATTGTTGCAAACCTCGAAAAATTCGCCAACGCAATCGCTCCGATGATGCACGCGCGCAGCGCAGCTGCAAAGGCTTCCACGCAACCAGCTCACCACAGGTCCAGTTGTGTATGCGCTTGTGCGGCCTGCGCCTGTGTATGTGCTTGCGTATCATGTGCATGCGCCTGTGCAAGTGGAGGAGTGGGTTAAACGGAGGAAATCAAAGTTATGAGCCTAGTGCGCAAAATATTTCGTGCGTCCAAGATTCCTCAAGGCCGCTACACTTATCGGGGAAGAGGCGACTTCACAGGTTTGGCTCTTCAACTTCGTGTTGAGCCCGATGGCCAAGGGCTACTAGTCATAAACGCCAACACGGTTTTATATCTAAACGAGACAGCTACAGCTCACGCCTTCTTTTTCATGCAAGGTATGGCAACGGATGAAGCAGTTAAGAAAATCAGGCGCATTTATCGAGTGAACGAGAAAACGGCAAAGGACGACCATGAGAGGCTGATTTACACTGTGAGCACGTTGGCGCAGACTGAGGAAGTTTGTCCCATATCTTTTCTAGACGTAGAGAGGGTGGAACCTTTCACCCAAAAGTTTTCAGCACCCCTACGCGTGGATTTGGCGCTTACTTTCAGATGTCAGAACAATTGTGTTCACTGCTATGCTGGCGGACCCCATGAGACTTCTGAGCTTACCACAGAACAATGGAAAGAAGTCATTGACCGCCTTCATCAGATCGGCGTGTTTATGTTGACCTTCACGGGAGGCGAACCGACCCTGCGGGAAGACTTGCCAGAACTGTTGCTTTACGGGCAAAGCAAGGGGATAGTCACCGGACTTATCACTAATGGCAGGAAACTAAAAGACAGAACCTACGTTGAAACCCTTGAGAAAACTGGACTAGACTTCATTCAAGTGACCCTTGAATCGCATAAGCCCAAAATCCATGATTCAATGACAGCGACCAAGGGAAGCTGGAAAGAAACTGTCGCTGGAATCAAAAACATCCTTCCAACACAGATCTACGCGACCACAAACACTACTCTTAGCAAATACAACGCCTCGGATTTTTTGGAAACCATAGACTTTCTAAAAAAACTTGGGGTTGCTGCCTTTGGATGCAATAGCCTGATCTACGCGGGAAAGGCCAACGCGATAAGCGAAGAATTCGTCTTGCCAATCGAGACGCTGAGAGAATTTTTACCCAAGATTCATGATAGAGCGAATCAGCTTGGATTAAAGTTTCTATGGTACACTCCAACTCAATATTGCCGCTTTGATCCCGTCCAACTAGGTTTAGGCGTCAAATCATGCACAGCGGCGAAGGTCAACATGTGCGTTGGCCCGAATGGCGACGTTTATCCATGTCAAAGCTACTTTGAGAGCCTTGGTAACATCCTTAAAGATGATTGGCAAAAAATCTGGAACCATCCGCTTGCAGTGCGGATAAGAAAGAGAGAATACGCGGAGCCAAAATGCAAGGACTGCCCGCAACTGCAAATTTGTGGAGGAGGATGCCCATTGGAGCTCCAGAAAAAGAACTACATTTGCGCCACAACTCAGTAGACCTCTTTCACATTTACTCGTGCTTTTGAAAATCATATAAAGTATAGAAGAAATAGGGGTGCGCAAGGGATATCTCCATCCATTTTCTTCTAATGCTTTTGACACTGAACCACTCCGATCCTCTCCCATAGCGGTCCTATGTGGATCATATAGCGAAAACGTATGTTGAAAACAGTATTTTCTTGGAAAAGTGCTTGCGCTAAAGAGGGAGGAGAATCTATAGAGGGGTTCCACCACAACAAATAAAAACAGAAGACGCTACAAACTCATAGCCTATCGAGGCCAAACCAATGCCAAAAGAAATCTTCGACCCAGACCAATTTGTCCAAATCTCCGAGCGCGCAGAATATTGCGCCATAAAACGGCTAAAGAAAAAAGTGAAACTAAAACTTCGAACTCCAAAAATCCTCTACACCCTAAAGGTTGAACCAACCGCAGCTGAAGAGGTCATTAAAAAATTGAAGTGCGAAATCCGCGAAGTCTAACAATTTTTGGCGGATTCTAACTACTTTTGGTGTTACTTGGGCTTCCTAAAGAACTTCGCTCCGTCTAAATCATAGACAAACTCAAAGTCTGCTTCAATCAAATCGGAGATCTCCTTTTCAGTACTCCATTGTATGTTGAAGCAGCGGCTGTAAGTCAGTAAAGTTGTTTATATTTGTATTTACTGCGCTTCATTTTCTGCTCTTATTTCTTGCTTACGGCGCTCTTCCATTCCTCCTCTCTTTTTACGTTGATTTTGAATTTTCTTTTGGTCATTTCACCGAAGAACTTTGTAGTGTCTATACATTCTTCAGGGGCCCATACTCCAGGAGGAATTTCTCCTCTGGCAAGTGTTTGAGCGCCTATGGATGCAGGCATAGATGTTAAAGAATCAATGAACCCTTCATACAACTCATTAGGTTCTCTAATTAAGTCAACTGTATACTTGACTTCCTTGTCTTCCTTTTTTCCTTCAACCACCGCTCGAAGTATTTCGTATGGTTGTGTTTCCTCGATGAATTTAGGCTTAGGCACCTTGTCTTTGTTTTTCTCTGCGTTTCTTTGAATTAAGGTGTTTAAGAACTCTATAGGGTTCACTATGGTGTCTTTTACTTGGAGAGGTTCTAGAATTCCGAAGCCAACGGAGACCAGAGCGTATATGATTCGCTTCACTTCTGGAGGTTGTCCTAATCTCCACGTCGCTTCTTTTATGCCCTTATCCTTGTATGTGTAAGGCAGCGTTGCAGGTTCCGAGTGCAGAGTGTGAAAACACTCAATGCTGCCAAGAGGTTCTGGGAAAGTTATAACCTGTTTGCCACTACATGCAGGAAGTGTCTTGAATTCTCCATCTATAAACTGCACCGAATCTACCGTGTATTCCTCTAAGATGGTTGAGATGGAGTACGGTGGAATAAAGACTGAGCTTTCCGGTCCTAGAACTTTGATTGCGTCGTATAGATTTATTTTTTCCACAGTATCAAGTTGATCTGCAGTGTATTTTGCGAGAACGTTTGTGGTGCCTGGAGCTGAACCTAACCCTAATATTGCGGCGACGCCTTTATCAGCGAATTTTTTGTGGAGTTTTTTCTGTTTTAAAGTTGTGTGGAACAAGCCTCCAAGGTCCAAGTATTGGCATCCTGCTTCTAGGCAAGCTTCCATGCAGTCAAGGTTGACTGTATATTGTGCCGCATTTGCGCAGGCATCTGCTTTTTGGAGTATTCTCGATAATTTTTTCGTGTCTGCTGGATCGACAACTGCGGCTTCTAATCTGTCATCTTTTAACTCGCTTATGAATTGATGGACCCTTTTTGCGTCACGGCTTGTGACAATAACGTTCTCTACGCCTTTGGAATTTTTTGATAGAAGATCTTTTACGATGCCGGAGCCCATAGCTCCGGTTCCGCCCACAACTGCTATTTTCACGTGTTATCACTTCCACATCTATGTATACCGCGCGTATTGCCATATCTGTTACAAATATTTTTTGTTCTTAAAAGTGGAAAGTTTGAAGCGCTAAATGCGTTTACGATGTATTTCACGAATAATGGAATCCAGTTTTCTCTCCACCTCTTTAGGCAAGGGTCCAGGTTTGTGCTCACTAATTATCTTTTTAGCTATTTCACGAGCTCTTTGAGTGGTGTCTTTGCATCCAAGCTGCTCCCAACTTTCGCGCTTCGCTCTGTCGATTATCAGGGAAGGAATCATCTGTTCTTTCTTAAACTATTCATTTGTATGTCTGAAGCCTCGTTTTTGCAGAATGGACTCAGCAAGATGTGCAAATCGCAATATTTAGTGCGCGCTAAGTAAGTCTTAGAACTACAGAAAGAAGAAGGAGTTTGCGGGAGACATCGCCAGCTAGGTGCGAAATCCGCGAGGTCTAGCCTTACGAAACCTCAAAACGCTTCGCAACCAGCGGATAACATCTCTCACAAAAGCCAAGCCTCTTATGATCAGTATCTAGAATAGAGTTGGAAAAGAACATTATGCACTCTGGGTTGTGACAGTGCCCCAACCCCAAAGTATGTCCAACCTCGTGAACAGCCTCTTTCACTGAACGCTCCACAAAAAGCTCTCTGTCGGCTGGTTTTCCATAAAAATCAGGCTTAAGCCTATGTAACGATATAATGGCTACTCTGCCCGGACACTCAGCCTCACCGAAAACGAAGTTGAGACGCGGCACGTAAAGATCAACCTCGGTTATACCCAAAACACGGTTCACATCAAACGATGGAACGTAGCTGCGCATCTTCGCCAAAACCCTGCTAGAATAGTATTGCCGTCTTCTCACGTTGTACGCATCTTGAGGAAAAGGCAGAGTGTCCTCCAGAATCACGCAATCAACTTCAGGAAAGACCCTACATAAACCCTTTTGAACCCCACTCACCACGCTCATGTCCACGGTTCCAATGCGCAGAACCGCTATTTTCATTGTTTTTCCTCAGACCGTATAGGTGTCTCCGGCTTTCGGGGCAACCGCCTTGAGTCCTGTTTCCTCTCTTACCCACCGTGCGAATCTTTCGCAGTTTCCTTCGGCTCCGTGCACAACGTACACCGCTGGGTTTCCCTCCACCCTCTTCACCGTGTCTTGGAGTTGGCTGGCTCCGCAGTGGGAAGAAAAATCGAAGTGTTCAACCGCAGCCTTTATCCTACGCATCTTACCGTCAATCACGCATCTACCCTTCTCCAACAACTCCCGACCAGGCGTTCCCGGAATCTGATAGCTCACGAGGAAAACAGCGTTGTCCCTTTTTTTACCCAATTTCTGTATGTAGAACGCGGCTGGACCACCCTTCAACATCCCTGCCGGAGATATGATTACGCCCGGCTTCCGAACCGCCAACCTACGGTCCCTCCATCCCTCAACCCAAGTCGTAGAGTGAATAGCGTCTCTGAACAGCCTGGGATCCCGCAGGTACGTGGTGCGATTCATCAGTATCCGATTAACTTTGGAAGCCATCCCGTCCATTGTGACAGGATGCTCAAAATGATGGGCGGCGAGTATGCAAGCGATTTCCTGTGATCGACCCACACTGAAGGCGGGAACTAGAACTGTTCCACCTCTCTCCACAACTCCGTTGACGTACTCCACAAATTCCTTTTCTAAGGCTGCTCTGTCAGGGTGATCCTCGTCAGCGTAGGTGCTTTCAATGATTAAAGCATCGAGCCTTCCGTATTCTCTGTCCGCACCACTGAGAAGACGGGTGTCGTTGGTGTTGTAATCACTCGTATATAGCAGCCTCTTTCCATTCGTCTCCACCAAAGCCTGGGCGCTTCCCGGTATGTGCCCAGCATCTAATAGCTGGAAATGGATGTCTCCTACGGTTTGTTCCTTTCTGTAATCGGCATGAACGCAACTTCTCATCATAGAGCGCAACTCGATGTATTCGTAGGGGAGATAGTAACCCGTCAGATGTATCAAATCTGAAATTAACAATTCAGTTATATCAAAAGATAGCTGCGTTCCATACACGGTTTTCTCCTCTTGAATGTGAAAAATCGGAACAGCGCCCGAGTGGTCCAAATGACTGTGGCACAGAATAATAGCATCCACCTCTTTGGGCGGAACATGCATGGGAAAACCTGGTTCGTGATTCACCATGATACCGTAGTCCAACAATAGCTGAGTCTTCTCAGTCCTAAGAGCTACCGCTATTCTTCCAATCTCCCTTGTACCTCCGAGGAACCGTATTTTCAATGGTATCTCATTCACCGTCCCGTTATTTAATGGGACTCGAGATTTATGCTCCAGAATTAGTCTTGGAGCCTTTTAAACGTTTAAATTTGCCTTGGTGATCTCGCCTTTACCCGCCTTTTTTTCAAGGCATTCAGAATAGCCTCAACGCTTGGTTCAACTTTCACCTCTGTTACCCTTGCATTAGTGTTTTCAGGTTGTTGGATTTCGTTTGGTTCAAGGTGAGAGTATGGATAATCGATAGGCTTTTAATGGAATCTAATGGGTTATTTTGGAATGGCGGGGTGAGAAACGGTTTGTCTGTTGGTGGGGTGGAATTTACTGATCATGCTATGCGGAAGTTTGAGATTTTGAAGCGTTTGGGTTTTTTGGTTTCGATGAGGCAGGTTGTTGGGGTTGTGGAGAGTCCGGAGAGGGTTGATGTTGGTTGGAAGGGTAGGTTTATAGCTTCGGGTAAGCTTAATAGGGAGCATGTGTTGCGTGTGGTTTATGAGAAGGTTGGTGATAGGAAACTCGTGGTGACTTTTTATCCGGCGAGGAGGGAAAGATATGAAGGTTAGTTATAATCGTGAGTCTGACGTGCTTTTGATTCAAGTTTCTGAGGATAAGGTTGATTACGCTGAGGAGATGGGCCCCATCATTGTTCATTTTACGAAGGATGGAAAACCTGTTTTGCTGGAGATTTTGGACGCTAGTGAGGTTATTTCTGAAGTTGCGAAGATTGGGATGAAAGCGAAGAAGCCGACGCCTGTTGAATTGAAAACCTAACAGATTAGTAATTAGTAACTAGTTAACATTATCCTTGCATTAGGGTTTATGGGTTGTTGGATTTCGTTGGCTAGGGCAGGACAGAGAGTCAAGAAGGCAGTTAACCTCACCATCACCAAAACTAAGTACCCTAAGTACTTGTGCTTCCCCATTCCACCCATCTCACCCTCACCGGAGAATTTGGTGTACACATGTAAATCTATCCGAGTCATCCAGCTTTCATCTACACGTTAGGGATCTGTAACAAGAGGAGAGAACAAACACAGACGACGCAACATCAAACGCACTCTATAAAAAACATATACTCCACTCTCACGTTGACGGTTCTGAATGTGGCGGCGTCCGAGTTTATGTAGATCATAGTGTTTGTTATGCTCTTGTGCCCTAGGGTCTCTCTTGGTAACCTAAGAAATCTTTACGACTTCTAATCCATCTTTATCGTAGGTTAGTAGGTTGTGGAATCGTTGTCTTATCCCAGAAACCTCTTCAGCTTCGTGGGCGCTGGTGTTGAGCAGAAAGAGACAAGTTATCTTTTCTGAAGCCAACATATCCAGCGCATGACGCAGAAAGATGAAAGTTTCCTCAAGGCCCGTCGATGTTAGTAGTTCTGAGAGGATGTCGAAGACAAAACAAACATTCGTGTCAGCATTAGTTTCCAATACCTTGCTAAGGGCGTCTAGAATTAGAGGTATGTTTTTGGCGGGCAAGAACACCTTGTTTTCAGAGATTGATTTCGGAATGGACGTTGAAATCGACGTTAGGAAAAGCACGATTGCTGGTTGTTTAGCCAGATGCATGTGGATGCTGCTTCTGTTAGAGGTAAAGACGAAGATAGGCTCAACGTTTGCCATGCTTTCATTCGTTAAGTTTTCGACAACCTTCTCGTAGTTGGATATAGGGTTGAATTCCAGCAGAATCTTTCGGCCAATCAGCTGTTCATGATTCAAGCCCATTTGTCTCGAGAAGGAGTTCATGTTCTCGAGGAGGTCGATGAAGAATCTCCTTGACGTTAAGGTTGTTCGACCGAAGGCTGCCAACAGTTCATCAACTTGCTTATCCGTCATGCGCTCTACATTGACGGCAGTGACCGACATGATTAAAGGAAAATAAACCGCTTCCACTGATCCTTTGGACACTAGCCAATAGTCTGTAATCCATTTCTGCCATTGCTCATCAACAAAAGAAAAGTCGCCAACATCTTCGATGCTTCTTACATGTTTGTATCCTTTCCTCTTCGCCTCAGCCCACCACTTTATACCATCGATAACCGCCTTATCATAGTCCAACCTGTCATTTGCCATGAATTGTCTGGTTAGGTTCCTCAGAATTAGGGTGCCCTTTCTTTCATATTTTTCCACGTCGATTCTGTTCTCCCTAAGCTTAGCTCTAACGATTTCGCTTTCCTCGTCTGGGTAACTATACCAGACCGCGGAGTCGCTCTCAAGACCCTCACGCATAAATGCCGAAAAGACCTTCATCTTATCCGCGGCTGACGTGTACGTTACAACAACATGCTCTCCTTCCCTAATGTTGAGAAGAGGGTCAGCCTTCACAATATTAGATGCAACAGAACGTTTCCGTCTTGGAGAGTTTATAGCAGATAATTTATTCATGTTACTATCTATTCCTTGTTTGGTCATAGATTCCTCCAATATTTGATGTTTCTGAATTTAGAATCTACATTTTAGCAAATGCACGCGTGAATTCAATCAGTTTCTTCCATAAGTCATAAAAGTAAGCTGGAAAACTTGATGGGTAGGATGTAGTATACTAATTATTTACATCTCTCATAATAAAAAGGGCGCACTAAGAAGACAGAAAATGGGGGTTTTGCGGAGGGCATCTCCACTGTCTGGGAAAACCATATAAACCTCCACCCTTTCTGTTGATTGCCAGTTGGAGAAATCTACCATGCCAGAATGGGGATACTCTGTGCTGGAACTAGACCCTGAAAAAACCGCGAAAGCCAGCGGACGCGAGCTAAGAGTATCCCCTAAATCAGCCATAGAAGTTTGCAACACCATAAAAGGAATGAAACTCGACGAAGCAAGAAACTTTCTTCGTCAAGTCATTTTAAAGAAGAAGCCAGTCCCCTTCCGCAAATACAAAAAAAAGGCGGCACACCGACGCGGACTACAAAAAGCCTACGCAGGTAGATACCCAGTCAAAGCAGCTCAAAAAGTTTTAGAGGTGCTAGAAAGTGCTGAGGCGAACGCCGAATATAAAGGCCTTGACCTAGAAAGGCTTCGAATTATCCACGCATCTGCATACCCAGGCATGAAAATTAAGAGGTTCATCCCAAGAGCCTTCGGCCGAGCAACACCCCGCTTTGAAACTCTCTGCCACTTAGAGGTTGTTCTGGAACAAACGGGGGGAACCTAGTGTCAGTGGTCAAGCATTTCATAGAAGAGTCTGTCAAAAGAGCCGAAATTGACGAGTTCCTACGAAATGAATTTGAAAGAGCAGGATATGGCGGCGTGGACATCACAAAAACCCCACTAGGCACCCACATTGTAATCTACACAATGCGCCCAGGAATGGTCATCGGACGAGGCGGAGAAACCATAAAGCAACTCTCAGAACAACTGGAAAAAAAGTTCCAGCTGCCGAACCCCCAGATTTCCGTGGCTGAAATCGAAATTCCAGAACTCAATGCGTACGTTATAGCGGCGCGTGTAACCTCAGCCTTGAAACGGGGTGTTCACTTCCGAAGAGCCGGCTTCTGGGCGCTAAACCGAGTCATGGAGGCTGGGGCACTAGGCGCCGAAATCATCATCACCGGAAAGCTGCGAACCGATCGAGCTCGATACGAAAAGTTTCACGCGGGCTATCTACCGAAAAGCGGAGAACCCGCTCTGAAGTACGTGAGAAAAGCTGAGTTAAATGTCCAGCTGAAACCGGGTATGTTCGGGGTAAAAGTGCGAATAATGCCCCCAGACGCAGAATTTCCTGATCAAGTTCAAATAGTTGAAGAAGTTCCAGAAGAGGAAGTAGCTGAACCGACTGAAACTGCTGAAACAGCAGAGAAAGGCGAAACAAAGACCGAGGGGGCTGAGAAATAAGATGCCAATCCTGAGAACAAAAGACATTCGAGCGATGTCTTCTGAGGACCGCAGAAAAAAGTTGATGGAGTTACGAACCGAACTCCTAAGACTGAAAACACTGATTAAAGCTGGAGGGGCTATAGAGAACCCTGGTCGAGTGCGAGAACTTCGCAAGGCAATTGCCCGTATTCTCACTGTTGAAAATGAAGAGAGCCGCCCAGTGAGGGAGAAAAGGTGAAGCTAACACCAGCCATCCTCCAATGTGAGTTCATTGGACTAAACGCCAAGGTTGTAAAGAGCTCGCACCCCAACTACGTTGGCATCGGGGGGAGAGTAATTGACGAAACCCACAACACTATCGTAATAACACACGGAAAAAAGAACAAAACCATTGTGAAGAACACAGCTGTCTTTCAATTTACCATGCTCAACGGAACAATTGTGGAGATCAACGGAAAAGCCATCGTTGGACGGCCTGAAGACCGAATTAAGAAGAGGCTCAGGAGACGATGGTGAATGAGCGCTCTTTCTCTGAAAAAACCTAAAAAAACCTGTAATGATCCAAACTGTCCCTTCCACGGAACCCTCTCCATCAGAGGACGCGTATTGGAAGGAATAGTTATCAGCGCCAAGATGGACAAAACCGCTGTTGTACGGCGCGATTATCTGAATTACATACCAAAGTTTAAGCGCTACCAGCGAAGGCACAGCCACATATCAGCCCACAACCCACCCTGCATAAGCGTCAAAGAAGGCGACTGGGTGAAAATAGCGGAGTGCCGCCCCATAAGCAAAACCGTCTCCTTCTCAGTAGTGGAAAAACTGGAGGAAAAAAGAGGTGGCGGCAAGAGCTAAAGCCCGCCCCCTAATCGCCAAAGGAATAATAGGGCAGAGACCCAAGACCTCCAGAGGCCTACCTGTAGGTTCCATTATCAAATGCACCGACAACACAGGGGCAAGAGAGTTGAGAATCATTCAGGTTATGGGATACAAGGGACGACTGCAACGCGTCCCCTCAGCGACTATAGGAGAGATGATCGTTGTTTCGATGAAAAGAGGAACACCTGACATGAGAAAGAAAATCTTTCAGGCAGTCGTGGTTCGACAGAAAAAGCCTTATCGACGCGCCGACGGAACATGGGTTCAATTCGAAGACAATGCAGCCGTCATAATTACCCCAGAAGGTGAAATGCGCGGCTCGAAAATTCTAGGACCCGTGGCAAAGGAGGCGGCTGAACGATGGCCCAGAATAGCAAGCGCCTCGAGCATCATCGTTTAGGAGGCGAAAGACATGAAAACAACCAAACCAAGAAAACAGCGAAAAAAAATGTATCAGGCTCCGCTGCACAAGCGATACAGGCGATTTTCCGCACCGCTTTCACCTGAGTTAAAGTCGTCCCACAACACCAATTCAATTCCGGTGAGAACAGGCGACACCGTTCGGGTTATGAGGGGAGACTACAAGGGATTTGAGGGGAAGGTCACTAGAGTTGACCGAAGAGAATACAGAATCTTTGTTGAAGGAGTGAGCCGGGAGAAGGTGGATGGAAGCACCGCGCTAATTCCAATTCATTCATCTAAGGTTATGATTACTCGTCTCAATCTCGATGACAAATGGCGCAGAGAGATTTTGAAGCGAAAAGGCGGTGTCGCTGAGAAAGCTGAACTAGCTGAAGAAAAGATTGTGGAAGAAGCAAAACCAGAACCTCCTAAAAAGAAGCGAGAAAGAAGGAAAAGAGCACAGAAAAAACCCACGGAATCTGGAGGAACATAGTTGGGGAAAAAAGGTGGAAAGAAGCATTTAAAGCGGAAACCCGCACCAAAATTCTGGCCCATTCATAGAAAAGAGTTCGTTTGGACAGTTAAGCCTAAGCCTGGGCCTCATCCCACTTTCAGTTGTTTACCACTTGCGCTTATCATCCGCGATGTACTTGGTTTCGCCAAGACACGAAGCGAAGCCAAGGCAATGATTTCTCAAGAAAAGATAAAGGTAGACGGGAAAGTTCAGAGGGATGAACTGTTTCCAGCAGGCTTAATGGATGTCATCTCCATACCAGACGCGGGGAAGGCATATCGAATTCTGCCCTCTGAAAAGGGACTAACACTGCATCCAATTGAAAAAGAAGAGGCAGGGTTCAAACTCTGTCGAATTGAGAGCAAAACGGTCCTCCCCGGAGGACACGTACAACTCAATCTCCATGATGGAAGAAACGTTATGATTCGGGTGAAGGACCCTAAAAAACCTGAGGAAGACGTTTACCATTTACTGGACACCTTAAAGATGAGCGTCCCTGATCAAGAAATTATTGGACACACGAAATTGGCTGAAGGCGCTTCAGCGATAATTATTGGAGGTAAGAATGCAAGTAGACACGGCAAGATCGTTGCCATCGAAGGAAGACAGGCTCAAAAGCATAGAAACCAGCTAGTCACTATTGAGGATACAAATGGGAAACGTTTTCAAACGACCCTAGATTTTGTCTTCGTCATCGGCGACACTGAGCCCTGTATATCGCTGCCGGAGGTTACCTGATTTGTCTGGGGAGGAAACGCGCGAGAGGTGGCAGAAAAATCCTATGCTCAAGCCTAGAATCGAAAAGGTAACTGTGAACATGTCTGTGGGAAAGTCTGGAGAGCCCCTTGAAAAGGCGGCAAAGGTCCTGGAACAACTAACGCAGCAGAGACCTTGTAAACGAAAAGCCAAAAAAACTATACGAGATTTTGGCATCAGGAAGGGGGAACCCATTGCTTGTCTCTTAACTCTTCGAGGGGAAAAGGCGAGAGATTTTCTGAAGAAGGCCTTTCAAGCCATTGATAACAAGCTTTCAAGGGATCGTTTTGACCGTTACGGCAACTTTTCCTTTGGCATTAAAGAACACATTGAAATACCAGGCACTAAATACGTGCCAGAGCTTGGTATACACGGCATGGACGTTTCAGTCACCCTCGGCAGACCGGGATACCGCGTCAAGCGGCGACATCACGCTACTTCTAAGATTGGGCTAAGTCATCTATTAACACGTGATGAGGCAACCTTGTTCATCAAAGACGAGTTTGGGGTTGAAATCGCATAGCGGTGAGTTACATGGTGAAACAGAAACCCAAAAAGGAGCGAAAGTACGGTAAGGGTAGTCGGCCGTGCAGGCGATGCGGCTCCTATGGTCCGATCATTCGACGATACGGGTTGAACCTGTGCCGTCAATGCTTCAGGGAAGTCGCCAAAAAACTGGGCTTTAAAAAATATGAGTAGGAGGCCACGGTTTAACAATGACAGATACTTTGGCAAACGGGCTGACCACCATCATGAATAACGAAATGCGAAACAAACTGGAATGCGTAATCAGTCCAGCCTCCAAACTTTTGGGAAGGGTTTTGAGAGTGATGCAACTGAGCGGCTACATCGGCGAGTTTGAATTCGTAGACGACGGACGCTCCGGGAAGTTCAAGGTGCAACTCCTAGGGCGAGTGAACAAGTGCGGCGCCGTAAAGCCTCGCTTCTCCCTCAGCACTGACGAGTTTGAGGTTTGGGAGAAGCGTTTTCTCCCATCTAGGGACATTGGCGTCCTCGTGGTCTCCACCTCTCAGGGGGTTTTGTCTCATCGGGATGCCAAAGTGAGAAAAATCGGCGGGCGGCTCTTAGCCTTCGTCTATTAGGGGGTGGCTTGAGATGCGTGCCATGGAAACGGTTAGGTCAGTCGAAATCCCCGAGGGTGTGGAGGTTAAAGTGGAAGGAAGAACTTTGACGGTTAGAGGAGAAAAGGGAACGGTGACACGGGACTTTTCTTACGCTCCCATATCCATTTTAATAGAGGGAAATGTGGTTAAGGTTCAGACGAACTGGCCTCGCAAAAAGGAGGCTTCTCTCGTAGGAACAGTTTCTTCTCACATCAAAAACATGATAACAGGCGTGACGAAGGGTTTCACCTACAAGCTGAAAATCGTGTTTTCCCACTTTCCAATATCGGTTAAGGTTAGAGAAAAAACTGTGGCGATAGAAAACTTTACTGGGGAGCGAAGCCCACGCGTGGCTAAGATAATGGGCGAGGCCAAGGTTTTGGTAAAGGGCGAAGACGTGATTGTCCAAGGAATCAACATCGAAGACGTCAGTCAAACAGCCTCAAACATTGAAAGTGCAACAAAGGTTAAAATCAAAGACCCACGGGTGTTCCTCGACGGCATCTACGTTTATGAGCGGCACGAAGGGATGGAAGAGTGAAGAAAAAGGAAGAACCTGAAAAGTCTGCTAGAGAACGAGCTTTAGCAACGCGAAAGCGCGTTAAGAGCAAGAAGCCCGATTTCAAGCGACAGGAGAGCTGGCGGTACAAACGACTGGAAAAAAGCTGGAGAAGACCCCGCGGCTTAGACAGCAAGATGCGTAAAAAGGTGAAAGGTTGGCCCCAATCCGTAGCAATTGGTTATCGTGGTCCTAAGGAAGCGAGGGGGCGTCATCCCTCCGGATACGCTGAGGTTCTAATTAGAACCGTAGACGACGTCAGAAGGGTTGACCCTAAGACACAGGCCATCAGAATTGCTCACACAGTTGGAGCAAGGAAGAGAGTTGAGATTTCGGCTAGGGCTGAAGAGAGAAGGATTCACGTTCTCAATCCGAAAGGAGCTAAAGAAGTAGAGGAGGAGCTCCCTGAGGAAAAAGAGGAGACTGAATCCACCGAGAAAAGTGAGGAAGAAAGTTGAGTCTCAGGAGCCAACGTCGCTTAGCCGCCGAGCTTTTAAAGGTTGGTGAGAGCCGAGTCTGGATCGACCCCGAGCGAACAGATGATGTTGAGGCGGCCATCACCCGAGAGGAGATTCGAAGACTGATTCACGAGGGCGCCATTCAACGCCTCCCTAAGGAGGGTGTGAGTCGCGCTCGGGCACGCGTTTTGCAGGAAAAGAAGAGAAAAGGGTTGGGAGGAGGGCCCGGGCGAAAGAGCGGATCTGCTCAAGCGAAAGTTTCTAAGAAGGAGGCTTGGATGAAGAAAATTCGAGCTTTGCGGAGGAAACTGCGTGAGTTGAAGGCGAGTCGCGTTATCACGGAAAGCGTTTATCGCCGACTCTATAGCATGGCGGGCAGCGGGGTGTTTGAATCGACAGCCGACTTGGAGCGCTATATAAAAACTCGTGGTTTACGGAGGAAAAAATAACCCGTTTCTTCTTTCTAATAATTCCTCTTCACTTCTCTTTTTTGCCCGCACCCATTTGCCTGCTAAATCAACAATTTAGGATTATGTTAGGTTAATTTATTTAGTGCCCACTGAATAGCGGGGTGGTCCTCTATTTTTTCGTGGAAAATTCTTTTTTCATCAATTAGGGTTGGCTTAAATGTTTTGAGTTCAAAGAATTGGTCAATTGCTTTAATTTCATTCTTCGTAAGGTTTGCAATTACATCTCTGCTAAAAATTGTGGTTTGTTTCGTCACTTCATTAAAGTCGAATTTTGAAAGCTTCTCTGCTTGTAATAAGTTCCTTAGGCTGGAGTCTATAGGGATTCGGCTGATTGTTTCTTCCATGTTAATCTCGTGGAGTTTTAGCTTTCCACGCATTAGACTGTCAACTATGGAGCATTTTCGGAATACTTCAAGGTTTATTTTCATTTTTGTTATTTGATAAACATCGAAGAGATCTCTTGGCGTTCTTCGATAGAGAAGGGCGCACCACTTGTTCGCGAAGAGTTCTTCTTTTACTGGTGTTTTTATCGGAAAAGTTTCCTGGGTGCCTATATGTTTGAGAGCTGCTAACGCATCTGTTTTCATGATCGGATACCTTCGCATGTACCCTATCTCGATGTTGAAGTTGTCCCTTGATCCCAGAGTATTCGTGTATTGTACAGTGATTCTAGCCAGCGGATAAGTTGGGCTTATGGCTATGTCGGGTTTTTCATATCCTTGTCTGTAAAGTAGAGCTTTTATTTTCTCGTCAATTTCGTTTCTTACTTCTCCCCAGTCCTTTGTGTCTAGGTGACGATAGTTTAGGTCTAAATCAATAGATAGACGTAGGATTTCCTTCGAGTAGATAAACGTGAGGGCTGTTCCGCCATAGAGAGCGAGGCGGTCTCTAAGGAACTTTACGGCTGAGATATCTTCTAGTACGTCGGAGATTCTGCAGACTTTTTCTGTTTCTCGAACATTGAAGCCATGTTTGCGTGCAAGCTCGTTAAAGTCGTATTCTCTTTTCAATTTAGATGCCTCTTAATTTTTCCTCAAAGGCCTTTGGGATGTATAGTTTCCATCTTCTGTTGAGGGGGCCTTTCTCTCCGTTTATTAGGTATCGTGGCGGTCCTGTTATCTGCTTCTCTATTTCGTTTAATAAGTGGTCATTTACATGTTCGTAGAATGGTGAACGCTTTTTTAGGTGTTCTAAAAAGTAGCCTATTCGTCTAAGAAGGAGGTCTTTTTTATACTTGTACAGTAGGTTCAGTAGTTTTTTCATGTTAAGACCTCCAAGTCCTTCTAGGCTTTTGATGCATTCTTCCCATCCTCCAGCGTACTGAACCCTGTCGATGCATTCGATGAATGTTCTTTCTTTGCTGCTAACTCTTATGGTGGTTCCTTGGTAGTGTTTTTCTTCCGTCTCTAGAGTGACTTCTTCGACGAATACTGGTCTAAAGCTGAAGCGTTTATACTGGAACGGATCGAATCTGTCCTTTGCTTTCACGCATATGTAGGCTTCATTGTAGAAGGAGCTGGCGCAGCCGTAGTGTTCTAGGGCTGTGTGGAAGCCTAAATAATATTTGTCTCTGATTTTGGAGGCAATTAGAAGTTTATCTGCTATATGGTTTTCTGGTTTTTCAAGAGGCGATAAAACTATGTATAATCCCTTTCGGACTCTTTGAAGCTTGTCGCTTTTAATCAGTCTGTTTACATATTTATGGTAAATATATCTGCGGTTTGGAGCAGCTTCGATAATGCTTGAGGCTTCTTTTACGATGTCGTTGAAGCTTACTACTTTCATTGGTAGAAGAGCGTGGTATAGCGCTTCAGTTTTGGTAACCATGTTTTTCACGTTTTTTAAAGTAGTTACCCATTTTATGGCGTAGTGCATTAAATATTTAAAAATTGCGCTGTCAACCCCTTTTACAAAAATTTAACACTGTTGTCCAAAAATTGGCATATTACATTAAAAATTTGAAATTAGTTTTTCCTTCGTTTACCTGGTTGAGTCCATCACGGAGAGCGTTTATCGTTGACTCCATGATATGGCGGGTAGTGGGGTTTTTGAGTCGAAAGCCGACTTGGAGCGTTATATAAAAACTCGTGGTTTACGGAGGAAAAAATAACCCGCCGTTTCTTCATTTTAAGCATTCTCCCGTCCCCTTTTCAGTTGAGTCCATATGTGCGCGCATAAGAGAGAAGTTTTTGAAGCTGTACAATTTTTATGAAAAATAAAGATGAAGCAAATCTAAGTCAGGTTCTGAGTTAAGATTCTCAAAAGATAGGGGAGGGGGGGCTATATAGGGGGTCTATAATAAATAAAGAAAGAACCTTTATAAGGTCAACCGCACCCACAAAAGTGAAAAAGAAACAAACCCAAAACACTCAAAGAAGGAAACAGAATAATGGCAAAAGGCCCAAGATACCGCGTCCCCTTCCGCAGACGAAGAAAAGGAAAAACCAACTACCAATCAAGAAGACATCTCGTCCAATCCAAACTACCCCGATTAGTAGTTCGAGGCACCCTAAAACACATGACCGCCCAAATCATTAAAGCAAAGACAACCGGAGACGAAAACGTTGCTTCCGCCAACTCCCGCGAACTAACAAAAACCTACGGATGGCAAGGAGGATGCGGAAACATCCCAGCCGCCTATCTAACCGGACTCTTATGCGGTTACAGGGCGACTGCTCACGACGTGAAAAAGGCGGTTTTAGACATAGGCTTGCGGTCGCCCTCACGCGGCGCACGAGCCTTCGCCGCTCTGAAGGGCGTTCTTGATGCAGGCGTTACGATTCCGCACGACAAGAATGTGTTGCCGGATGAAACAAGAATCCGTGGGCAACACGTTGCCGATTACGCAAACCAATTGTCGTCAAATCCAGAAGCTTATCAAAAGAGGTTTTCTGAGTACCTGTCCAAGGGCTTACGCCCTGAACAGCTCTCCGAACATTTTTCCTTAGTAAGGGAGAAGATAATATCTTCATTTAAGGAGGAGAAAACGTGACATCCATCGAGGAAAAGTGGAAACCCCGCACAAAGTTGGGAAAGATGATCCTAGAGGGCCGTGTCTCCTCCATCGAAGAAGTTTTTGCAGAAGGGTTAAAGATACGCGAACCCGAAATAGTGGACGTCCTCATCCCAGACCTCCAAGAGGAAGTTATCAACATAAACCTGGTGCAAAAACAGACGGACGCAGGTGAAAAATCTCGATTTAAAGCCATCGTGGCTGTTGGAAATCGCGACGGATATGCGGGTCTCGGCTCAGGAAAGGCAAAACAGGTGCGCACCGCCATTGAAAAGGCCGCTATGGACGCGCGCCTCAACATAACGCTTGTTCGTCGAGGATGCGGAAGCTGGGAGTGCGCCTGTGGGAAGCCGCACTCTCTCCCCTTTGAAGTTCGTGGCAAGTGTGGCGGAGTGGAAATTGCACTCATCCCAAGTCCCCGCGGCTTGGACATCGTTGCAAGTGAGGCAGCTAAAATCATCTTAGGACTCGCCGGAGTTAAAGATTGTTGGACGAGAAGCTATGGTTCAACAAGGACTATTCCCTCATTCGCCTACGCCGTCTTCGACGCCCTTCGGAAAACGTATAGCCTTATCACGCCGGAAGAGTGGGTGAAGTAGATGGAGGAAAAACGAAAATGCTTGGCGGTCATCCGAGTTCGCGGGGTCAGCAGTGTTTTTCGGGAAATAGAGGAAACACTCCAGATGCTTCACTTAACCCGCAACTGCCATGCCACTCTGATTGACGACCACCCATCCTACGTCGGCATGCTACATAAGGCGAAAAATTATGTAACCTGGGGCGAGGTTTCCAAAGAAAGTGTAGAGTTCCTCCTTAGGGAAAGAGGTAGAATTGCTGGTAACAAAAAACTGACCGACGAGTATATTCGAGAAGTGGGCTACAAATCCTTAGACAACTTAGCTGAGACCATACACAAAACAGAAGTCGAATACAACAGTCTTCCCAACATAAAGCCCGTATTTCGCCTACATCCGCCAAAGAAGGGCTTTAAAGGGAAAGTGAAAAAAAGCTACACGGCTGGTGGCGTCACCGGATATAGAGGAGAGACCATCAACGATCTTATAAGACGAATGATTTAACGTGAGAGAAAAAACCTAAGAAATCTTTAGTTTTTAACCGTCCTTCCCGTAGACTAATTGATTGTTGAAGAGGTCAGGGAAGAAACCATTTAAGGTTTGTGGGCGCTCGGGTTTGGGACGGAAAGGGCTGTTACTGTCTGCCCCGCTCCCATCGGTTCATTCGATCTTTATCGGCTCTCCTTCAGGCTCCTTTTTCTCTTTGATTTTTGGCACGGTGACCTCTAGGACTCCATTTTTATACGCCGTCTTTGCCGCTTTGTAGTTTACTGCCGCTGGCATTTGGACCTCTTTGAAGTATTTGCGTTCCGGGGTGTCAACTAATATGGTTAGTGTATCTTCTGTTCCGTGTAGCTTGATGTCTTTCTTTTCAACTCCTGGTAACTCTGCCACAACTTTGATTTCTCCGTCAGTGCTTATCACGTCCACTAATGGTTCTCGTTCCTCCTTCACATCAAGGCTGGGCCTTGTCACTCCGAAGGGCTCGGGTCTGAGCGAAGGCTTCACGTTGCCAAATTCTCTGATCTTAGGCTTTCCATCTGGACCAATCGTCATAGAATATCCGTAAACGAACGGTCCCCACTCGCGCACGGTCGAGCCGTCTGGGAGCTTGCGTTCACGCGCATAATCCTTTGGAATGCGTGTAGTGAACTCTTTAAACTCTCTCTCCATCATCTCCTCTATGTCCCGGAACATTTCATCAATGTCCCCAAAAAACCAGCTTCTGAAGTACGGAGAACGCCGCATCCTCCTCCTAAACCATTCAGGAAAATACTCCCAAGCCATAGTCTTCACCATCACTACCAATGAAACGCTCAGATTTTTAAAAAAGTTTTGGTGTCCCTAGCTAAAAGCTCTTAATTGGCTGATTTTTCCCAGAAAAGTCCCGTCAAGAAGGTATGTTTCTGCATTGTCAATGTCGATACTTCCAGAACGCAGAACAGGTCCAATGAAAGCTCTGGATCTGGCGTTCTTGCCTAAGCTTCTCCAGTTGATCGGTTGGCCGCCGAGAAAGTCGTTGAAGGATGGCATTATGAAAAGTTGTGAACACCTGAGCTTTACGTTAAAAAGTTTCCATAGCGAGTCTGTGGGATCCTCTTCAACCTTGACACTTGCGTGTTTGAGGAGGGATTTTGCCAAATGCGTGCCATCGCATCTTGTTTTAACCCAAACTGGCCTTGTTATTCGGAAACCCATTGGATCGCGGAATACTACCATTGGGTGAACGTGGCCACTAATGAGGCGGCGGCATCCTAAGAGCTCTGGGGCTGGCCAGGCGTGTCCATGGAAAAGCCCCACATCCCAGAGGGCAACACCCGTGGAGGGGAGAATTCTCACGAATTCGGGTAGGAGAGGCTCGAGGTTCCCGTCATGGTTTCCCGGAATAACTTGAATCTCAGGCACTTTTTTCCCGAGAGCTTCAAAGAAGTCTGGGATGTCGCGCCACTCTTCCATTTCAACCCCTGTGACCGTGTGTTTAACATCGCCTAGAAAAATTATACTTGTTGGCTTGCACAATTCGATCAGCTGGTTCATCTTATCCAAGATTTTTGGTGTTTGGGAAGGAACGTGGACCCCCAGATCCGCAAGTGTCACCTCCCAACCAATATGGAGATCCGCAACCACCAAGACCCGCTTGGATTGCTTTTGCAATAGCAAGGCTGGAAACGGTCTTACCGGCAACAAGCCACAGGGAACACTCCTAAGCATAAATATAACGGCGTTTCCCCAGTTAAAATCAGCGCGCTTGCAACTCATAGACTGTGCTTTCGTTAATGCTTAGGCAGGGCTAAGCTTGCCTTAATGTTTTCATAGAGTGGTGTGTTTGCGGTGGCGATGAAGGATACTCGTTGGGCAGCGTCTAGTGGAACGTTTATTTCCGTTCCTTCTGGTGTGGCCATAATTCCTCCAGCCTCGAGTAGAATGCGGTAGGCGGCGGCGATGTCAGTGACTCGCAGCTTGCCCCGCAGGTCGATGAAGGCGTCTGTGGTGCCGTCGGCTACGTAGCAGAGTTCGAGGGCGTTGGCTCCGAAGTGGCGGAGGTGTTTTGTTTTTTGGAGTAATGGTGTTAGGTGGGCGAGGAGTTCTTCTATCTTGAAGGTGTTGAAGTCTATGCCGATAACTGCGTCTTCTAGGGAGGTTGTTGTGGAGGGCCTTATTTTTTCTTCGTTTCTGAGGGTTCCTTTGTGGCGTTCTGCTGTGTAGGTGACGTTGTATATGATATCGTGCACTAGGGCTGTTTCCACATCCTTGAGGTACGGGGTTTTTGACACTGCGATGGAGGTGGCTATGAAGGGGAGTCCGCGGATTGCGTTGGTTGTTCCGTCTAGTGGGTCTGTTGTGAGATAGAAGCTGTCTGGCTTTGGGCCTATTTTTTTGGTTCCTGTTTCTTCGCTGATGAGGGTGCATGAGATCTTGTGGTCTTGGAGGGTTTGGATTAAAGCGTTTTCAGCTGCTAGGTCTATTTTTTTTATTGTGTCTCCTCCTGCTCCTTTTCCGAATTCTATGTTAGCCTCGTCTGTTCCGAAGAGGGGGAGAACCTCTCTTCTTATTTTTTGGGAGCATTCTTTGAGGATATCTAGCCACTTCATTGCTGGTGTCCTCTGTGTTGTTTTGGAGTTTTAAAAGTTAAAGGTATTGTGGTGTTTGCGTTTTGTATAGTCTCTCTATATTTCTAGACCCCCTATACGCCCCCCTTACGGTGCAACTTTCGACTCCCGCCCTAAACTATTCTCGTTTTAGCGCAAGCAGTTTTTCTGAAAAAGTACTGATTTCAACATACCTTTTCGCTATATGATCCAAATAGGACCTTCCAATACGGTCCCTTCTTTTTAGAAGGTGAGGTAACTTTAGCACAGTCCTCCTTACTTTAGACCTAAACTGGCATGCATTTCATGACGAAAATATGCCGAAAAATCTTTTTAACTAAACTTGCATGTAGGTTGACATTAGTGATTTGAAGAATGGTTACGAAAGGAGTTAGAGGTGGCCAGCTCAAAGTCTTGAGCAGAGACCAAATACGCGATGTCCATTATGCAACCCTCGACGTGCTCCAACATACTGGTGTAGTTGTGCACTCTGTGGAAGCTTTGAAGGTTTTAGATGAGGCTGGGGCAGATGTTGACTATGAAAAGGAACGGGCATGGATCCCACCGCATCTCGTGGAGGAAGCCGTACGGAAAACACCGCATGGATTTAAATTGTTTGGTAGAAATCCGAAGAAATACTGCAAGCTTGAAGGTAACAGAGTTTACTTTTGTACGGCGGCTGGTCCTCCTCATGTTTTAGACCTCAATGGCGAGAGGAGACGTGCAACAATAAAAGACTTCGAGAATCTTACCAAGCTGACAGATGCACTAGAAAACATAGATATCGCTGGCGCGGGCGTTCATGGTTTGGTCGATGAATTTGGACTCCCCGAAGCCGTTCAACGTGCTCGCGAATTCTTAAGAATGCTAAGGAATACAGACAAACCTTGTGGGTGGTTAGAGGCAGGGCTGGGGAAGAATCAAGCAATGGACAGTATCAAGCTGGCTTGCGTGGTCACGGGAGACCTCAAGAAACTGAGGAGGAACCCGATAATACGGTGCCATGTTAACCCCGTCAGCCCACTGATACTATCAAAAGAACTTATAGAAAGCGCCATAGTATACGCGAGGCACGGCCTCCCTATTCACTTCGGCAGCGAGGTTTTGGGCAGTGCCACTGGTCCCGCAACCTTGGCAGGGATACTGGTCCAGCAGAACGCAGAAAATCTTAGTGGGGTAGTGGTTGCCCAGTTCGCGGCCACCCCTGAACACAGACCCCCAATACTTTACGGTTGCATTTCCGGAATTCTGGACCAAAAAACCGTGGTGCCCGCTTTGGGTTCTCCAGAAGCAGGCCTGATTAACGTAGCTTCAGCGCAAATGGCCAAATACTACGGAATGGCGAGTCGAGGAAGCGGAGGTTATACTGAGTCGAAGATTCCTGACGCCCAATCCGGATACGAGAGCATGATGACGTTGATGATGGTCGCCTTAGCTGGAACGAACTTTATCGCTGCGAGTGGAGGCCTTGAGCCTGGAGTGCTCTCCATCAGCTACGAGAAATATATTCTGGATAACGACATGATTGGGATGGTTCGAAGAATCATGGGTGGGATCTGCGTCACCGACGAGACATTGGCCGTGGATATAATCAACGAGGTTGGACCTGCAGGAAATTACCTAACCCAAGAACACACCAGAAAGTTCATAGCAAAAGAACACTACTTCCCAAAGATTTTTGACAGAAAGAACTATGAGCGCTGGGTGCAATCCGACTCCAAGGATATTCGCAAGGCCGCCAGAGATAGAGCCCGAAAGATCTTGGAGGAGCACCAACCAGAGCCCATGGACAAAAACATTGAAAAAGACTTACAGAAAATAATTAAACAGATTGAGAAAAGGGAGATTAAGAGTTAAAAAGAGAATAGCCAAATGACGTTAACTTCCCTCGACAAAAGTTAAGAAAGCTTAGTTCAATCAGCTCCAAATCAATAACATTTACGCTAATATCATGTGATCTGAGATTTTGTTTCCTAGAAGCAGTCTGTAGTGTTCACGCTCGCCTAACTTTTGCACCCGTTCAATCTTACCCTGCGCAATCACAGTCTCGCCGTTTCTGGCTTGTTCACAGAATCTTCCACGATAGGACACGATCTCTTCAATTGGCTCAACGCGAACTCCATCAATAACTTTCACGTTCTCGATTCTGTAGCAACACGGGGTGAAGATCATCTGGGAATCGTCCACCACCTTAGCTTTGATTCTGGCGTAGCCAACACTCTTGTATCGAATGGTGCCATATCGCTCCTCAATTTCGTTCCAGTCTTTCACGAGCCGAACGAAATAGTCTCGCTCCATGAACATGCCCTGCAATACCTTCCGCGACTCAGTTCGAACAAAGTCTTCGAAAGACATGACCGTATCCTTCGAACGAAAATCGAACAGCTTCTTCAACTCGTCAGGGCTGTAGGGTCTAACCAAGCTCTTCTTATCTTCTAACAGGGACTTTAATGCAGAGTAAACCCTGTAACAATTTTTCGATCCGTAAACAACAGGGTCAACATCTGAGGCTGAAGTGTGAAGCTTAACTAGAATAGAGCCTGAAACGCCAAGGTGACTCCACGGAACTCCAGCAGTCTCTTTAAGAAGTTTGGCAAAACGCAACGCTTGGGCTTCTACCTCATCCAGTTTGTCTTCACGACGAAGGTTTCGCAGGCCATCAACGGGTTTATAGTAGTGCCTTACAGCCTTGACTGGGACCTCGCAAAGGTTTTCATCAAAAACAGGGTCATAAACCACATAGTGTGGAAAAGCTTCTTTCAGCAGAGCGTAACGTTCGGATAAAGCATACACCTTTCGGTACGTTGTTCCGTCGCATTTTCGATCGCCCTTTGGATCAGGAACAAAGCGTATGAAAGCCACAACCCCTTCGGGAGGATGAACCAACCCCTTCACGTCAAAAAATAGGTGATCAACCGTCTCAACGACATCGCCTTCGCGGGCTCTTATCTTCATTACAATCTCCTTTCAGCGGTCTAAACTCCTATGGATATAATCTGCATTAGAGGTTTTCTGCCAAAATCCAATCGTCATTAGCCTTTTTCCGATTTTTGCGGTATTCGGGGCAACAAACCTGATTTATGGAGCGTAAGGACTAAACCAACTCCAATTAACGCCGCAATCGCGGTAAATATGATTCTTTCAATGGTCGAGACAGGTACCATGTACATGAAGAGCGATGGGATGTCAGGTAAGTTAAGCGGCTTTAAGAAATACTCCTCTATAACGTTCACTGGAATCAACAAGCCGATGATGTTGATGAAAATGAGGTTTCCAAGCATGTGATCGGCAATTATGCCGCAGTAGCTCGCTAAGCAAACCGCAGCCGCAAATTTTGCTCTCCCCTCACTGAATAGCCCATACAAGATTAGGATGCCGCCAACGAAGTAGAGAGGAAGGGAAAGATAGGGAAGGAACCATATAGATTCTAAATAGGGTTTAGTGACAACATAGGCTGAAACTATGATCAAGATCCCGCAAAGTACGTAACCAGTTTTCAATCGCCACTTCTTTTCTTTTCCCTCATCCCTCTCTTCAAAGGAAGTGGCGGTCCACCCTCTGGTAACCAAAATTGCCAGAAGTGCTGAAAAATGGAGCACCGGATAGAGGGGAGCCCTCTGACCAACCCAAGTCATGTACCAGCCAAGAATAAGCAAACAAAGAATTGCACCTGCAGCCATCCATCCTCTTACACTATGGCTATGAGAGCGGTAGTTTCTCTGAGTGAGCAAACCTGCAACTAAAGCCGAAACCGCGGTGCAAAATGAGGTGAGAACACTGAACCAGCTACCTGCAGCGATCAACCCTCCAACAAAAGCTGCCAAAAAGCCCAGATAAGGACCCACAACCAAACCATAAATTGGCGCCAGAGCAACATCAAGCTTAATGCTGGCTTCGGGAACGCCGACAATTGGCACCCCAGGGATAACCTTGACAATAATCACAGACAGAGAAGCAAAAATTGCGACGAAAGCTACGTCACTCGCAGAGAGTTTAAACCAACCCACGAGTTGTCCCGTCCTCGGTGTAGATAGGTAAATCGCTGTGTAAAAAATTACACAACATTAATAAAACTTTCCATGCAAAATGATGTTGCAACATGAATTTCAAGGAGATCAACATGAAATCATGTACATCCGTTAAAATAGCAGAGCACGTTTCTGGATGCTTGCAACTAGCTATTCTTCTTGAGGTGAGTGCCTATCCGAAACCTGGAAACGTTCATCGAACGACTGATTTCCAAGAAACTAGATACGAGCATTTTCTTGCCTCCGCTGTTGCTGTGGCACCTCACTTCAGATTAGCGGCTGAACAGGGAATCAGGGTTTCAGCTGGGAAGATCAGCCCATACAAGGTTGGAATTGGGAAAACAATTAAGAACGCCGTTATGAGTGTGAGTGAGTGGCAGGGTGGCGGAAACACCCTTTTAGGGTCCATAATTCTGCTCTCACCAATCGCAGTTGCGGCTGGAATGACGCTTGCCGAAGGGTCGTTTTCTCTCGTTAAGCTTAGGGAAAAAATGAGGGTGGTTGTTGAGTCCAGCACTCCAGCGGATGCCGTGGCTGTTTACGACGCCATAAAAACTGCAAAACCTGGTGGACTTGGCGGGGCACCGAAACTTGATGTAACCGACCATGCTTCGAGGCAGAAGATTCTGGAAGATGAAGTGACCCTTTTTGATGTATTCAAAATCGCTTCGGGATACGATTCCATAGCCAGTGAGTGGGTAAACAACTACCCTATCACCTTTGACCTAGGCTACCCATACTTCACTCAACAGCTTAAGGAAACAGGGGATGTTAACACGGCGACGGTACAAACGTTTCTAAAGATTCTATCAGAGGTCCCAGACACCCTCATCGCCAGAAAAGTGGGTCTAACCAAAGCAAAAGAAGTTTCAGCACAAGCCAAACAGGTTTTAGAGGCGGGCGGGTTAACCACTCCATCTGGCAGAGACACCCTCTGGAAACTTGACGAAAAACTCAGAGACCCAGCCCACAAGTTAAACCCCGGAACCACTGCCGACATCACTGCAGCGGTCTTAGCCGTCAGCATTCTAAACGGATATAGGCCATAATAATTAGAAACTTAAAAAGACCCATTATTGCGCGCAAAGAAAAACTGCGCTTCACTATTGCCTCGTAATTCTTATTTGGTTCATAAGTAATAATAATTGTTTGATAGTAGCTGCGCGCGCAAGGAGTTTGCAGTAAAAGAGTAGAAGACTAATGCCTCTTCCAGATCAAAGGTCAATTGAAAAACACAGGGAAATCAGTAGGAAATTGACGAACCCATCTCTGCTTTCTGAGTTGAGGGAACTCTTCGAGAGAAGGTACACTCTAGTGGAGCTGTTGGATTGGCTTCATGGGAAATTAAAGTGGGGTGAGGGCGACATAATTCGGCACAACGACCCTATAGAAATAATAGCCTATGGTAAGGGAAAATGTGGAGAGTTTGGCATTTTGTTCACAGCCCTTTGTCTAGCTCACAACTACCGCGCTAGATTAATCCTCGACATGTCCGACCACGTTTGGACAGAAGTATGGGATGACAAAGAGAAAAGATGGATCCACGTGGACCCCACGCAGAAAAGAATCGATGATCCTATGATGTATGAAAGAGATTGGAAGAAAAATCTGAAAGAAATATATGCTTTTGAAAATGGCAACATGGAAGATGTGACAAAACGGTATAAAATGGCGAAGGACTAAAGCGAACTGTAAAATTGGTCAGTCTACAGGCGGAAAAGAATGAGAAGGAATTTTTCTGTTAATAGCCCAAGGTTTTTTCAGGGAAATATTCTAGTTATTGCGGCTAGTAGCGCCATCAGAAGTTTCGGAGGAGGCTTCACAAGCGCTTACGTTTCCCTATATTTCGTTGAACTTGGTGGAAACCCTCTAACGCTAGGATTAATGGCATCCATAGCCCTTCTCGTCCAGTGCGTCATGCTTTTTCTCGGAGGCTTCACAGCAGACTACTACGGCAGGAGAAGGATAATGGTGTTAACTGCCTTCTACGGCATGTTCTTTCCATTGCTTTATGCGGTTATACGGGACTGGCACATATTTGCCGCGTTAAGCATAATTTCTGCGCTTGAAGCCATATCTAATCCAGCCTCCCATGCAATTGTGGTCGATTCTATTCCTCCCGAAAAGCGAACCACTGGAATAGCATCTTTTCAAGTTCTTTCTTCTCTCCCATTAATAGTAGGCCCTCTGATTGGAGGGTGGCTGATTCAGAACCATGGTTTACTAGACGGCTTTAGACTGGCGTGCATGTACGCCGCAGCCACAGCTTTCGCTTCGGCTTTGATTGTCTTCCTGTTTCTCAAAGAAACGCTACGATCTAGACTTGCCTCAAAATCAAATTTCTTGAATCTTGGCACATTGATATGTTTCATGAAGCCTCCGCGTCATTTGCCTACTAGCCTGAAAGCACTATTGGTTTCATACGCTTTGGTTATTTTTGCCAACGGGGCTGTAGGACAATATTACGTCCTCTATGCGAACCGTGTGATTGGGCTTACGCCATTAGAATGGGGCATAATTGCTAGTCTGCAGTTCCTATTGCTCAGTGTCTTGAAAGTTCCTGGGGGATGGCTTAGCGACAGGTTTGGGAAAAGGAAAGTTATGATTGTTTCGGTTGTAACGTGTGCCCCTTGCACCATACTTTTTACTTTCTCCCACTCTTTCTTTGAAGCCATGACTGTTGCCCTTCTTCTCATAGTAACGGGAATATACTATTCACCGGCTCATGAAGCCCTTCAAGCGGATTTAACGCCCATAACGATGAGGGGACGAATAACAGCACTTTGGGGGGTAGGTAGCGCCTTTTCAGGAGCAATGGGCACCCTCATAGGCGGCTTCCTGTTCCAAACAGTTAGCCCAGCGTTGCCTTTTTATCTATTCACAGTCGCAGAGTTGATTGCAGCAATCCTCCTAATCAGCATTGTAAAGGAACCTCTCAGAAAAGAAGTTTAGCCTTTGCTTATGGAAAGGTTGTGAAGGGCGATGTTGAATTTGGCGGAAAACATGGTTAGTGTAATACGTTTTGCAGGGAACGGCCCGCCGAGACCCAAGTGGAAGGAGATGATAGCTAAAAAGCTAATCCCCGGCAAGCCCTTTTCCTTTCTGCACAACGTTCATTTTGCTACAGAAGGATTAATAATTTTTGCTTAGAACAACCTACTTTTTCGCTAACCGTTTATTGCTCCTTCATCTCTACTTCATAACAGTTTAATACACCTTTGATTAAATGTCGTATCGGAGGGCAAACCACCATGGCTGAAATGGGCATCAGAACACGAATGTTGGTAAAGGACATTATGACTAGCCCTGTCATCATAATTGATGAAGACTCACCCGCAAACAAGGCGGCGCAACTCATGGACAAGAACGATGTGGGCTGCGTCATCGTAACCAGCAAGGAAGGAAAGCCTCTGGGCATCATCACCGAGAGAGACCTTGTCACACGAGTCTTGGCCAAAAACGCTAGAGCGAGTAAGCTAACTGCCAAAGAGGTAATGACCTCCCCACTCATCACTGTTGATCCCGATGAAACCTTGAGTGAAGCCGCTAGAAGGATGAGTCGGCTCAGCATTCGGAGGTTAGGAGTCATGTACAAGGGGAATCTTGTCGGGCTAGTGTCCAGTAAAGATATTTTGGCAATCACACCTGAACTCATAGAGATCATACAGGAGAAAGCCCGAATCGAGGGAGGAACCGCGGTGGAAGAGGCTCCATGGCATCCTCCTTTAGCAGGATATTGCGATCAGTGTGGAGGGTGGTCTGACAACCTTCAGGAAGTCGAGGGCCATTTTCTCTGCGAGGATTGTCGAACAGAACTGAGGACTGAGTATTGAGGTCGGTTGCTTGCGTGTGCAAGAAGTGATGGATCGAAGCTATCCCTCCATATACGCTGACGAACTTGCCACGAAGGCTCGAGCCACACTCCGCGACCGAGGATTACGTGTCCTTCCAGTTGTAGACGAGCACAAACACCTCATAGGTTTAGTCTCCCGTGGCGGCGTGATGACCATAACTTCCACGATTTCTCCCATCCGAGTAATAGGGATCATGTCCACTCCAAAATTCGTCGCAACCATGGACATGGACGCCTTTCATGCTATGCGAGAAATGATCCGCTTGGACGAATGGTATGTTCCTGTCGCGAAATCTTCTCAAGACTACACCTACAAGGGAGTGTTTGGATTAGAAGACTTCATTAGTACTTTCTTGAAAAAAGGTCCCGCTAAACTTTCAAAGCCCCTGTCTAAGATAATGTCTACCAAACTCATTGCGTGTTCTCCAGACGATGAAGTGGACGACATCTGGCATCTGATGCAAGAGCGGTCCTTCGCTGGGTTGCCTGTTGTGAAAAAGGGGAAGCTTGTTGGGATGGTGACGCAGAAGGATCTTCTGGACAGCGGGGCGATTCTCCCCGCGTTTGAGGCGAGGAAAGGTCGGTTCAGGGCTCCATCGAAAATATCTTCAGTGATGAGGACCCCAGTTATCTCCCTAAAGCCGACTTCTACAGTCAAAGAGGCAGCTGAACTTATGCTTGAGAAAAACTTTGGACGCGTGCCTATCGTGGATGAGGAAGGCAGGCTCGCTGGCATGGTTGACCGTGAAGACGTTGTAAGGGCGCTCCTCTAATAGATGGGGGTTTGACTTTGGCAGCACATCGTGGTGGAATACGAGAAACTTTTCGACGCAGTTTAAAAGAGAAGGGACCCCTCGCCTTGAGAACCCACCCAGCTAAGAGGCGCGAAGGCGAGGTCATGACCATCGCAAAGAGTCCAGTGGTCACAATGGCCCCCACCACCCCGGTATACGACGCCATACGGATCATGGTGAAGGCGGGATTTCGCCGCATACCAGTTGTAGATCCAGGAACCAAGAGACTTCGCGGCATAATAACTGCCACCGACATCATCGACTATCTTGGTGGAGGAAAAAAATTTCAGATAATTCAACGGAAATACGCTGGCAACTTCTTTAAGGCTATAAACGAGCCAGTTAGATCCGTCATGACTCAAACTGTGGCTTCAATTCTGACCACTGCCAAGATCAGCGATGCAATAGAGCTTATGAAAACGCATAGAGTTGGTGGCTTACCCGTGGTAGATGAAGAAAATCGGGTGTGGGCCATTGTGACGGAGCGAGACATAGCCTCCATTTTCACCAGAAAAATAAGCGGGGCCAAGGTTGCAGATGTAATGTCCAAAAAAGTTGTGACAGCGAAGCCGGAAACATCCATATTTGAAGCTGAAAAGACGATGATTCAACACGGTTTCAGACGACTACCCATTGTTCGAAACGGTAAGCTCAGTGGCATTATCACGGTTATGGACATACTGCGCTTTTTCGGTTCTGGCAGCGTTTTCCAACATCTGCAATCCGGAACCATCGCTCAGGTCTTGCAAACTTCGATTCTTGAAATCGCTGTGAGGGATGTTGTAACGGTTGAGCCTGAAGCTGATGTGGGACAGGCGGCTAGGCTCATGCAGGAGAGAAAGGTTGGAGCTTTACCTGTGGTAGAAAACGAGAGGTTGGTCGGCATAATAACCGAACGAGATTTCTTCAAGCTGATTGACTAATGGATGTCGATTGAGCATGAAAAATAGAAACGAGAAAATAAAAAAACAGGTGAAAAAACGCTACGCAGAAGTGGCGAAGAGAGCCTCGTGCTGCGATATACGCGCTTGTTGCCAGCCAAAAAATTGGTCCTAAAGGGAAGGTGATAGGAGTGGACATGACTATGGAAATGGTCTCAAGCATCAAAGTGCGAGCTTACAAACCTTCTAACTAGAGAAATTAAATTTAAGTCACATAAACCTAATACAACTTTGTAACGTGAAGTATTCTAAGTGGAGTTGGGAGTAGCATTTGCTGGTTGACCTTGTTCTTCACAACGCCAAAATCTACACGCCCAGAGGGGTTGTGGAGGCTGGTTTAGCCATAGATGAGGGAAGAATACTCAAAATAGCTAAGGAGACAAACCTCCCACATGCTTCAGAAAGACTGGACATGAAAGGAAAGATGGTGCTTCCCGGTCTAATAGACTCTCATGTTCACCTCCGAGACCAACAATTAGCCTACAAAGAAGATTTCTTCAGCGGAACATCAGCAGCCGCCGCCGGCGGCGTAACATTGACCATCGACATGCCCAACAACAAACCGGTAACAATGAGTTCCAAATCTTTAAGGGAGCGCATGAAACTAGCCGAAACCCGAGTAGTTGTTAACGTCGCCTTCCACTCAGCCTTTCCAAAGAGTCTGGAGGAAATCCGTCGGATAGTTAAGCAGGGAACTGTAGCCTTCAAGCTTTTCCTGTCACAGAAAGTTGGGGGAACCGACATCGAAGATGATGATGCGCTATTGCGTGCATTAAGCATGGCTGGCAAAATGGGAGTTCCAGTCTCTGTACATGCTGAGGATAAGAAAATGCTTGAAATAGTTAAGGAGGAGATGCAACAAGCGGGACGCAAAGACATAGATGCCTATCTCAGGGTTCACTCACCAGACGCTGAGCTTAAGGCGATACAGCACACCATCCAGCTTGCAAAGAAGACAAGCGTCCACATCCACTTCTGCCATGTCAGTTCAGCCGAGGGGCTAAAAGCCCTCTTGGTAGCAAAAAACATGGGTCTCCCCGTCAGCTGTGAAGCCACACCGCATCATCTCCTCTTATCCTCCAAGCATCTGAAACACTACAAGACGATTGCGCTCACAAACCCTCCGTTAAGGGCGGAGGAAGACATTGAGGCGCTTTGGAACGCTTTTAGAAACGGACTGATCGATGTCTTAGCCTCGGATCACGCTCCACACATGGTTGAAGAAAAGGAAGCTGAGTCCATTTGGGACGTAAGAACAGGGATACCTGGACTCGAAACAACGCTCCCGCTATTGCTCACACAAGTAAACGACGGCAGACTAACAATGCCGGACCTGATTAGAGCAACTTCGAAGAGGCCAGCGGAGATATTTCACCTAGGAGACAGAGGAAGCTTAGCTGAGGGATACTGGGCTGACCTCGTGATGGTGGACATGAAACGAGAATATAGAATCGACCCGTCGAAATTTTATTCAAAGGCTAAGTACTCCCCATTTGACGGATGGAGGGTTAGAGGCAAGCCGACGAAAACCTTTGTAAACGGACGGTTAGTTATGGAGGATGGAGAGATAGTCGCAAACCCTGGAGCAGGACAGATCCTACGATGGCAAGGTTGAAGTTCATAACAGATGGTATGCTCGGGGAACTCACCCGATGGCTTCGCATGCTTGGTCACGACGTCAAATATTCGCGTTCTCTAGACGATGAGCGACTAATTGAAATCGCGAAAAGGGAGCGCCGCATCCTGCTCACCCGCGACCTTGAACTTTACCGACAAGCTACGGTGCAGGGAATAAACGCCTTTTTCGTTGAACGTGCCACGAAAGCCAAGAAACTCGCCAACCTAGCAAGGCGGTTTAACCTCAAACTTGAATTCGATGTTACGGTTTCACGTTGCCCCAAGTGCAACACCAGAATCAGGCCGGTTCCGAGGGAGAGAATCACTGGCAGGGTTCCCGAGACAACCGCTACCTACTACGACGAGTTTTGGGAGTGCCCCGGCTGTGAACAAATATACTGGCAAGGCGCCCATTGGGGTAGAATACAGGCTACTTTAAGGGAGGCTAGAGAATACCTTTCTAAATAGAGTAAAGGCTTATTCTTAGCCCTGAAGGAGCCATTTGAGCGGGATGTCTTGGTGGGTTCCGTCGGGCAACGTCCTGCGAATGGTAATGGGAAGTATTCCGATTTCAAGCTCTTGGATGGCAATGTCAATGGGGTTTGAAAGGTTTTTGGACGGTTCCACGAGTATGGGCGCTCCCATGGCAATCTGAAGAGCCCTCGCTCCCACTACTCGAGCCTTCTCAAAACGAGTGAGCTTCGGAGGACCTATCCAAATTTTGTCTCTGCTCGTTTCGCTAAAACTCCCCGGCGCCCTCAGGCCCCATTCCAGGAGCACCCCTCGGGGGCGTTGGTGGCGCTTTCATTTTGCCAGCCGCAATTATGTCATCGATCTTTAGGATCATGGACGCGGCCTCGGTGGCGGATTTGATGATCTGCTTTTTGACTGCGAGCGGTTCAAAGACGCCCATTTTTTTCATGTCTGTCACTTTGCCCTCGTGCACTTCAATTCCGGCCCAAACCTCGCCCTTCTCGTGTCGAGCTCGAAGCTCGGATAGGATGTCGATGGGGTCAAGCCCGGCGTTTTCGGCTAGGGTGGTGGGTACCGCTTCAAGCGCTTCTGCGAAGCAAATCACAGCGAGTTGTTCTCTTCCTGGAAGTGTCCCGGCGTATTCTTTTAGCACCTTCGCAACCTCTAGTTCTGGCGCGCCTCCTCCAGCCATGATCTTAGGCTCTTCGACAACGTCGCGGGAAACGCAAAGTGCATCGTGTATTGAGCGTTCCGCTTCGTCCACGATTCTCTCAGTTCCGCCGCGTATGAGGATGGTGACAGAGCGGGGGTTCTTGCACCCCTCAACGAAGGTCATCTTGTCGTCTCCGATTTTTCTCTCTTCCACGAGTTCAGCATAGCCAAGGTCTGCCTTGGTCATGTCGTCTAAGTTGGTAACGATTTTTCCACCAGTTGCCTTTGAAAGTTTTTCCATGTCTGACTCTTTAACCCTGCGCACTGCCAGTATTTTCTTTCTGGCGAGGAAATGTTGAGCTAGATCGTCGATGCCCTTTTGACAAATAACTACGTTGGAATCTCTTGCGGCGATTTTTTCAACCATGTCTTTCAGCATGTTTTCTTCTTCTCGCATGAAAGCGTCCATCTGCTCAGGGCTTTCAATGTTGATTTTTGCGTCGAATTCAGTTTTCTCGATTTCAAGTGGGCTGTCTAACAACGCAATCTTAGCTTTCTCCACGCGTTTTGGCATGCCTGAGTGAACCACTTCCTTGTCAAGCACTATGCCGCTGATAAGCCTGGTGTCGGTTAATGCCTCGCCAGCTTTTTTCTCCACCTTCACATCGTCTATGTCCACTTTAAATTGATCCTCAACTCTCTCAGCAACCTGAAGAACTCCCGAGGAGGCGATCTCCGCAAGGTATTCTTTGTTCTCAGCCACCAGCTTGCTTGCCATGGAGGTCGTCGCAACTTTTTCTATAGTTTTTCTATCGGTTGGTTTCACCAGAATAGCAATTTTTTCAAGAGTCTCAAGCGCCTTATCAGCTGCTTTTCGGTATCCATCAATGATGACGGTTGGGTGGACATTTTTCTCAATGAGGTCCTCAGCCTTCCCGAGAAGCTCTCCGGCAACGATCACGGCGGTGGTGGTTCCGTCGCCAACTTCGTTATCCTGGGTTTTGGCAACCTCCACCATCATTTTTGCGGCTGGGTGTTGAATGTCCATCTCGTCGAGAACAGTGCGTCCGTCGCTGGTGATGGTGACATCTCCTAAGCTGTCCACAAGCATCTTGTCCATTCCCTTCGGTCCAAGGGCGCTCTTCACTGCCTCTGCGACTATTCTAGCCGCCATGATGTTGGCATGCTGGGCTTCTCTCCCTCGTGATTGGCTCGATCCTTCACGCAGAATAAGAACAGGAGTTCCAGCAGCTAATTCTGATGACATTTTTCAAACAACTCTCTTTCTTTTGCGAACAGTAGAAAACGTATTCTGAATATAAGTCTTTCGAAGAGTAGTTTAATGTTTTTTCGCTTATCCAGAAGCAGGACCTAACTCATTTCCGCTTGCGATAGATTCTCACGCTGTCCATGTCGTGGACGTATTCCCGCCTTCCTCGATGAGGTCCCACGCTTCTGTACACGCACGCAGTGGAGAAAACTGGGGACGCATCCGGATTAATATAAAAGGCTATCAGGAAGTGTTCTACATAACACTAAAATATCGGGAATAAGCTTGAGAGAAGGAGAAAGGAGCGCGCGCATTTGCCACTAAACAGCAGTGGGCGAGAGATGCAACGTGCAACTAAAGAGAAGGCTTTGCTCGCATTTGCTGTCGCAAGCTTAATCTTTTGTGTTTTCATGTTTTTGGACACCACGAAAATCATTCCCAACATCTCAGCTGTGGAGGCGAGTGGGGTTGGAGTCTACTGGGACAGCAACTGCAGCAATAAAGTGTCCTCAATCGACTGGAGCGCCCTTAACCCAGGTTCAGTGGAGAACAGAGCAGTCTACATTCGAAACGAAGAGGAGGAACCGATGTATCTCACCTTGTCGACGACGAATTGGAACCCGCCGGAAGCATCCGAATACTTAAAACTTGGGTGGAACTACACTTCGTGGCGGATGAATCCTGATGAAGTCCTCCAAATAACGCTGACTTTATCTGTATCTCGTTACATACATGGAATATCGAGTTTCAGTTTTGATATTCTCGTAGCTGGAAGTGACCGCTTGCTGGGCGACATGGACGGCAACGGCAAAATCGACATCTTAGACGTAAAATTGGTGAGACTAGCCTACAGCGGCCTTATAGAATTGCCGTCCGCGGACGTGAACGGTGACGGCGAAGTCAATGTATTAGACCTAAGATTGGTGCAGTTAGCCCTCAGCGGCATACTATAAAACCGTAGACGTAACTCCTTTCCTCTACGATTTGCAGCGACGTGGACGCTGACAACGTGTTCACCTACCTCGCACCAAACTACAGAAACTCAGCTTAGACTGCTAACAGCATTAGGACAGATTCTGGCACTAGTTTGTTAAGTCGCCTATTTGGACGACTCAACAAACGTTAAGCAAGACGAAGCTTTATCATCCAAACAGAAAATGGGGGTTTTGCGGGCTGTCACATTGCTTGTGGATATAAAGTTTTTCGAGGGGCTGTCCTTCTCACCGAAAATAATAAGCAATGCGTACTGGCGAAATAAGGTTGTTTAAGAAAGCAAGGAGCAAGAAGAGTTGCGAAAGATGATCTTAATCAATACGCCTCAAATCGGTGAGCAAGAGATTGAAGCGGTTGTTAAGGTTTTGAAAAGCGGCATGTTGACCGTTCACCCTGGAAACGGACCCGCGGTCAAGCAGTTCGAAACAGAGTTCAGGAAATTCGTAAAAGCTAAACATGCCATCGCCGTGAACAATGGAACTGCAGCCCTTCACATGGCTCTCTTAGCGGTCGGAGTGACCTCTGGCGACGAGGTGATTCTACCGAGTTTCACTTTTACAGCAACCGCCGAGGCCGTGGCTTTAACAGGCGCCAAACCAGTTTTTGTAGACATCGATCCTCACACCTATAACATTGACCCAGAAAAGATAGAGGATGCGATTAGTGCTGAAACGAAGGTGATCATGTCGGTGGATTTGTACGGACTGCCAGCAAACATGCAGATGATAAAAGAGATCGCTCAGAAACATGACTTGACGGTTGTAGAGGACGCGGCTCAAGCTCACGGAGCTGTTTACAAGGGACAGCCACCCGGATACTTCGCGGACATGACGTGCTGGAGCTTCTACGCAACCAAGAACATGACCACGGGTGAGGGAGGTATGATAACCACTAACCGCGACGAGTACGCAGAGAGGTTGCGTTGCATAAGGATGCATGGAGAGAAAGAGGGCTACAAGTCCATAATGCTCGGACATAACTACCGCATGCCTGAGATAGAAGCAGCCCTTGGGTGTATACAGCTCCACAAACTTCCAAAGTTTTTGGAAAAGAGAAGGAGAAACGCGAGGCTGTTAACGGAAAGGCTTGACAAGGTTAGAAGACTGGAGTTGCCTAAGGAACCACCAGACCATAAGCACAGCTGGTATCTCTACACTGTTCGACTTCGAGACGCCGACGCAAAAATGAGAGACGCAGTTGTGGACGAGTTGAGAAAACGTTCTGTAGGCGCCACCGTATACTACCCCACTCCGATACATCTCATGCCCTACTACCGCCAGTTTGGAGAACAGCATCTTGCTGAAACGGAGAGAGCCGCCCAGCAAGTTTTCTCGCTGCCAGTTCATCCGGGTTTAACCTTAAAACAGGTCGACTACATTGCGGACTCGGTGAGAAGCGTGATCCAATGACGTGTTAAGGCTTATATATGAACAGGGGCAACGATTTCTTCTCAACGGAGACTCTTGTATGCGAATCAAAGTTATTATAATGGGGGCGGCTGGACGGGACTTTCACAACTTCAACGTCTACTTCCGAGACAACAAAAAATACGATGTGGTGGCGTTCACGGCAACTCAGATACCAGGCATCGAGAGACGGGTGTACCCGCCTGAACTGGCTGGTCCCAACTATCCAGAGGGCATACCCATCTATCCCGAAGAGGACCTGCCAGAACTCATCAGGGAACACAACGTGGATCAAGTGGTTTTTGCGTATAGTGACGTTTCTCATGAGTATGTTATGCACAGAGCGTCAATAGTGTTAGCGAGCGGAGCAGACTTCAGGCTGATGAGTCCGTCAGCCACCATGTTGAAAGCCAAAGTTCCTGTGGTTTCGGTTTGTGCAGTTAGAACGGGATCTGGGAAAAGTCAAACCTCAAGAAGGGTTTGCATAATCTTGAGGAAGATGGGCTATAGGGTGGTGGTTGTGCGACATCCCATGCCCTACGGCGACCTGCGCAAGCAGGTGTGCCAAAGGTTCGCATCCATGGAGGACTTGGACAGGTACGAATGCACACTCGAGGAGCGAGAAGACTATGAGCCGCACATCGCTAACGGATTCGTGGTTTACGCAGGGGTTGACTACGAAAGGATTCTGAGAGAGGCCGAGAAAGAAGCAGACATCATCGTTTGGGACGGGGGCAACAACGACGTGCCCTTCTACGCATCCGACTTGCACATAGTAGTGGCTGACCCACATAGGCCTGGCCACGAATTAGCCTACCATCCCGGAGAAACCAACCTAAGAATGGCTAATGTCGTGGTTATCAACAAGGTGGACACAGCTGATCCAAATAACATTGAGACCGTTCAAAAGAATATAAAGATGGTAAACCCAGACGCAACGATTGTGAAAGCCGCTTCACCTATTACCGTGGATAATCCAAAACTCATCAGAGGGAGAAAAGTCTTGGTTGTGGAGGATGGTCCAACCCTAACCCACGGCAGCATGGCGTATGGAGCTGGAACAATTATAGCAAAAAAGTTGGGAGCGAGCGTCGTGGACCCACATCCTTACGCTGTTGGCTCAATAAGAGATGTCTTTAGGAAATACCCGCATATTCAGGCGCTCCTGCCTGCGGTGGGTTACGGCAAGGAACAGATAAGGGAACTTGAGGAAACAATCAACAAAACGCCATGCGACGCTGTTGTTATCGGAACTCCTATTGATTTGCGACAAGCTTTGCGGCTTAACAAACCTGCGGTGAGAGTTAGATACGAGGTTCAAGAGGTTGGCAAGCCTAATCTAGAAGATGTGCTGAGAAGTCGTTTTCCCGAAAGGTAGGTGTATTTGAAATGAGCGTTTCCCGCACACCCATCAAGTTTGTGATTGAAGGAGTCGGGGAGGCTGAGGGAGAACTTGTCCGCTATCTCGCTCCAAGAACCGTGGAGGCAATAATTAGAAGACTCCCGATTGAGGGTCGAGCAGCCCTCTGGGAAGAAGAGGTTTATTTTGAAATTCCAGTGAAAATGGGAGAGGAAAAGGCGAAACCCACCGTAGAGAAGGGCACAGTCGCGTTCTGGCCTATGGGGAGCGCGTTGTGCATTTTCTATGGTGAGTCACAACCTTACAGCCCGGTTAACATTGTTGGTCAGGTGACAAAGAACCTAGAGGTGTTTAGGCGGGTGAAGAGTGGAGCCAAAATCAGGGTGGTAAAGGCTTCGTGAAGGGTTTAGGGAAACGTAGTTTCGGTCCAACTTTTTAAAAGTTCTTCGCACCTCTTCTTTACAGCACGACTTTTGCTTCTTTCTCTCAGCGTTTCTAAGAATTCTATGCGTTTTTTGACAGCCCTTATCTCCCCTTTGTCATAGTAGAGACTGCTCTCTATGTATTCCTTCATCTGGTACGCCTTTTGTACAAAGAGACTGGCTGCCTCAACCGGGTCAGCAACCGTGTACTTGTTTGCCCAGATTGAGGCTTCAGCCTCGCGGAGCTGAGTTAAGCCCTCTATCTCCACGATCTGTTTGATGTAGGTTTCGAGAAAATCGTAATGTTTGGCTGTTTTGACTAGGTTTAAAGCCTCTCTGACGTTGTGCTTGAATTCTGGGCTTCCTCTCACTCTTAAGCGATGCCTGTAACCCTTTTCTATGAGTTCTTTGGCTTTTTGCACCTCTTCAATGGTGTAAACTCTCTCCGGAAATTTCACTCAGCACGCCCCAATTTTGGTCATACACACCGTTTATATCAAGATTCGGTCATGCTTGACTTAACTTCTTTGGTGTCAAAATGAGGTTCTTTTCAGGGCTTTTGAACTTGAGTAAGGTTATATTCTTATTGGAAGGCAAAAGATAAAGGGAGAAGAGGAGGTGAGTGAATCATGGGCGAAAAAGCCTTGGCAGAGATTAGGAAAACAACAGCCACTTCGTTAGGGACAGCGTTCGGCATCGTTATCGGTATGATTTGGACTCAGGTCGTGCTTTCTGCTTTTGCAACAGCGGGGATACCGCTTACTGCAGTGGGCGGAACATGGTTTGGATGGGGCTCATTTGTGGTTACAGCCGTCATAGTGACGCTCATCTGTGTGGTCGCTATAGCTCTTATAGGCAGATGGGGAGGAAAAGAGTAGCGTCTTCTTAAGATGAAAACGCTGAAAAAGGTTGTTTCAGTCGGAGGGCTTGTATATCTTAATGTTTTTGCTTCCGGAAACAAACTCGACGACGCCCTGCTTCTCCAGCTCCTCGAGGAAGTCTCTCGCCACGCTTAAGCGCAAGTCAAAGCGTGTAGCCACTGTGTAGGGTGTGAGAACCCTCATCTTCTTTAGTTGATCAACGACCTCTCTACTTCTGGAGTCTGGTGGAATTATTCCTGCAACTCTTTTTTCAGTGGCAGATCCGCTGGATCCTTTCTCCTTTCGCTGTTCCTGCCTCTTCTGCATTCCTTCCATCTGTTTGAGGGTGAGCCTTTTCTTTCCGCCCATGTTATTTCATCTGAGAGTTGAGAGGGAACTGTTCCTTATAGGCTTTGCTTTTGTTGTTTTGTGTGTTGTTCTCTTTTTATTTTTATTAGACCCCTCTATAGCCCCCCCTTCCCGCAAACAAAAGTTTACTTGTTTTGGAAAAAGAGTGGGGAATCGAAGGGTTATTTTCGTCTTCTCCAAAGAAACGTCGCTGCAACAGCTATTCCTATCATCATCGCTGCAGTCGCGCCTAAGATCTCTTTTTTAATCTCCTCATTCCTCTTCTGGCGCTTTCCTCAACAAGGAGTTGGGCTTATTCCAAAACATGCTCTTTATTTTCGAGTTATGCTTAAGGTGATGGACGGGATGCAGGGAAACTATGTCCTCAGTGTAACTCGAACGTTGCGAGGAAATCCACCTACTGCCGAACCTGTGGCGCCTGCCCCATCTGACCAAACTGTTCTAAAGCGTTTCTTCTTCTACGCTATTACGCTGATTTCTGCTCTGTGTTTCTTCTGCCACTCGCTCACAGGAATTCCAAGTCTTTCCTCAATCTTAGATCTGTGAATGGAGTTCATGGTGCAGAAGGGAATGATTTTGCCTTCGGGCACAGCGTAGTGTATGCAACATCGCTGAATTCTTTCAAGATCGAAGTTGTAGGGGTCCATAAAATGCATTGCTGAAATCATTAGCATCCTTCTGTGCAGGTCGCCTAACGCCTCATAGCTTCCCTTTGTTATTATGGGTAAGAGATGCTTTCTCAGCAAACCAAACTTAACGTGGCGCAGTGCACCGAACAGCCGAATCTTAGCTCTTCTCTTATGCCCCTTCGCGGCTTCTTCGTAAACTTTATTCATGGTTTTCAGGAAGTTTTCAATATTACCATAACGAGTGATAGGGATGATTTCTCCGTCTTCAACGAAGATGTAGGTGGCGGTTCCGCAGTGGGGATGAGCTGTGAACTCCACGTACCGTTTGTCTCTTAAAGCTCCGACCGCTTTGGAGATGGGAACCACAGCGGGCACAGGGTAGAAGTCGGAGACCCTGATTTTTCCATCAGTTTGCTCCTCACAGAGTCTGGTGAAGTCGGGGATAGTTATGCGCATCTTCGCCCTCTCCCGTTCGGGAAGTCTTCCACAGAGGGAAACGGGTTGAACGTTTATGCATCGAACAACATCGAAGTTTTGAATGGCGAATTGAATGATGTCTCCTATCTGATGGTCGTTGACACCCTTAATCAGCGTAACCACCAGAACAACACTGTCTATTCCCGCCTCCCGAAGGTTTTCAATAGCTCTCACTTTTGTATCCATAAGGTCACGTCCGCGTGTGAACTTATACACTTCAGGGGTCACGCCGTCAAACTGAAGATACAGAGTGCTCATCCCAGCTTCTTTCAGCCCGCGACAATACTCCACGCTTTGGGCGATTCGCAGACCGTTAGTGTTCACTTCCACGTGTCGAAAGCCAAGCTCCTTCGCCATGCGTATCAGTTCATAAAGGTCTTCTCGGATTGTTGGCTCTCCTCCCGAAAACTGCAGCGCAGTTGCGGGCACGGGGTCGTTGCTTCGAAGGTTCTCCAGCATCCCTCGAATCTCCTCCTTCGATGGTTCGTAAACGTATCCTGCAGTGGCTGCATTGGCGAAGCAGACTGGACACTTGAGGTTGCACCGGTTGGTTATGTCGATGATGGCTAGTGCGGTGTGCGACTTATGTTGGGGGCAGATGCCGCAGTCGAACGGACATCCCAATTTCGTTTTAGTGCGGGGATTTCGAAGTCCCTCGCCTTCGTATCTAAACTTCTCAGCGCGTAGGTACTGCTCGTAATCCGACCAGTAGACGTCTTGAAAATTCCCGTGTTCGGAGCACTCTTTTTTGATGTAGACTTTGTTGTCCCTTTCAAATATGGTGGCGTCTAGAACCTTAAAGCACTCGGGGCATATGGATTCTGTTTTCTTAATAACCCGCACTTTGACACCACTAGGAGTTGTGAGTTATTTAGCCTAGAATAGTGTATAAGAAGGTTTCCAAACGTCTCATATAGATGAAAGGGAGGAGCGTGCATGTCCATAAGCGACCACGCGAAAAGGGCTATTCTTGGGTTGTCTAAGAATCACTAAGCACAAAGCTTAATTCTAAGAAAATTAACCGTTATCTTGGTAATTTACATGAGCTACTTAGCGACGGTTTCCAAGAAAGGGTTAATGACCATTCCCAGTGAGGTTAGGCGTAAGTATGGGCTAAAGGACGGAGATAAAGTTCGCATCATCGATCAAGGTGGATTACTGATAATAATTCCTTTGACGGATGTTAAGGCCCTATACGGCTTGGGTGCGGAGCATAAGGGAAAACTTTTGATAGGGATTAAAGAACTTGAGGAAGAGCATGATGAAGAGGCCAAGACATGAAAACGTATGTCTTCGATGCCGGCGCCTTGACTCTTCTTCTCTTGGGCGATGAACGCTTAAGCAGTTATGTGAATGAAATCTCTCTGGGAACGGCTAAAGCCTACGCTTCAGTCGTCAACTTGGCAGAGTTATACTATAAAACAGCAGACAAGGTTGGTCGAGAAACAGCGGACGCATGGTATTTCAGGATTTTAAACTCCAATCTGGTAGTCGTATCAGCTGACGCCACGCTGGCCAGGGAGGTTGGCATGTACAAAAGCAAATACAAAGGTTTGTTATCGTTAGCAGACTGCTTCGCCCTGGCTTTGTCTGTGAAAGAAAAAGCCCAACTGTTGACTACGGACAATGACTTTCAAGACGTGAAAGAAATACAAGTGAAATACTTGCCAATACAGTCTTTTTAAACAAGGCAGAAATGGTAGCAAACGAAGGAACATTTCCAACATTTATAGTCATTGTCAAAGGCATATGTGTAACACTGAATTCTAGAACATTTTTTCATAGGGGTTTTTATTCAAGCCTGCGGACGGTAGATTGTGTAGGTGGGGTGGTTTGAGCAAGCTATTTATTAGAATTGAACTTGAAGGTGAGCTTGCTCGAATTTTTGAATCCATCAGGGAAGCTCATAAACTTAAAACAAACAACGAAGTTGCACAAACCTTAATCGGTGGAGGCATAAGATGCTTCGGGAACAGGATAGAGATTCCCATATCTAAGAAAACTTACCAACAAATCTGGAGACTCATAAAGGAATTTGATTTGGACTACTCATCTGTTGAGGAGTTTGTTCAAGAAACATTCATAGAAATGCTGAAGATGACGTGGAAGGCGTTTAATCAAGGTAATACGGAAGTGCTTCAGGAAAAAGCTCTCGCCTACATTGTGTAGAAGAACCTGGGAGACGCGCGCTTTTCGGCTACAACCTTCCCTCCTTTTTATTTCTCTTCTAATTCAAGCTGTTCAAATAGCCATCCTGCTGCCTTCGCAATGTCTTTAAACTTGCTCCATTCCTGTTCTCGTTTTTTGAGTTCAAGTTTCTCTCTCTGCAGTTGAACTTGCGATTCTTGACCTCTTTTGAGGGATTCAACGAGTTTAGAAAGAATCGCGAGACCATGTTTGCTCAATTCTATGTCCTTCTTTGCATTACGTTGATTCAAGTAGAGTTCTACGACAGCAATGATCAAACCTACAATCGTAGCTATGCTTCCGATATCTAGAAGTAGAGACAGTTCCATACAACCACCAAGACAGAAATGTTATCTGTTCCCTTGATTTGAGATTTTTTTCTCGGGAGAAGAGACTGGTTGACTTTTGGGAACATGCATCTTTTAGAAAGTCAAACTAAAATTCGTGAAAATAAGCAGCATCCTTACCCTATGATTGTAGCAAAAATGTTTAAAACTACATATGTCTCGGTCAAAGATGAAAAATGCTGGCTTCTAAGTCTTAACTTTGCGCGCGCATTGAATACCAAATAATATATAGAAGTTCTCTAGAAATGATGAAAAATGACTTAAAATGAAAAAGATAGTATTCTGGATAGGTGTCGTTGTTCTGACTGTTGGAGTTATTGTATTTGGCTATGGCTACATAACCCTTCAAAATCTGTATGCGGCATATACCCAACCTTCATATTTCTTCGATGATCCAGCGGTTAAACTGCAATGGGATTTAGGACAACTCCTTCAACCAATAGGTCTCGGAATGTTAGTCTTAGGAGCAATTATGCTAGCATACGGTGTTTTGGTAAAGAAGTGAAAACCTAGAAACTAACTCCTACGCGCGCATGTTGCCTTGCTATCCCCAGCCCGCACATGAAACTTAGACCATAGCAGGGAAAAGCGGAAGTTATGGCTTTAATTTGAGGCATTCTGATCCTTAACTCCAACTTCAGAAAATCAAAATCATCATTCTCAGATGAGACCCACAATACTTAAATCTCAGATAAATAGAACCAGACATCCCCAACCGAGGTAGAGTTGTGTGGTTAAAAAAGTAACGGTGGAAGAACTTTTAGCCAAAGCAAAGAAACCAAGTGAACTCGCGTTGGCCTACCACCCCTTCTACGAGGGAAAGGTACAGGTTATGCCTAAATGCGCCATAAGAACCCCCTACGACTTCGCCATATGGTACACACCCGGCGTAGCAGCGTCCTGCAAAAAGATAAAGGAACAACCAGAACTTGTTTTCCAACACACCAACCGTTGGAACTACGTGGCTGTGGTTAGCGACGGAACAAGAGTGCTTGGTTTAGGAGACATAGGACCCGAAGCTGGCTTGCCAGTTATGGAAGGGAAAGCCCTCCTATTCAAGTACCTCGGTGGAGTTGACGCGTTTCCAATCTGTTTAGGCACCAAAGACCCAGACGAGATCATAACCGCCTGCAGATGGCTGGAGCCCACGTTCGGAGGCATCAACCTCGAGGACATAAGCAAACCAAAATGTTTCTACATACTGGAGCGAGTGAGGGAGCAACTAAAAATCCCAGTCTGGCACGACGATCAGCAGGGCACAGCCACCGTGATACTGGCTGGGTTAATAAACGCCCTGAAACTTGTGGGTAAGAAAATGGATGAGGCGTTAATAACCCTGATAGGTGTAGGTTCAGCGAACACAAGAACAGCTATTGTTCTCATGAGGGCGGGTGTCAAGCCAGGAAACATCATGATGGTAGACACCAAAGGAATCCTACACCCTAACAGAAAAGATTTGGAGGCTGAAAAGAAAGAAAACCCATGGAAATGGGATCTCTGCCTAAAAACCAACGCTGAGGGAAGAACAGGAGGCATAGTTGAAGCATTAAAAAACACTGACGCGTGCATAGCCGCCTCTGAGCCAGGTCCAGGCACCATCAAAAAAGAATGGATAACCAAGATGGCAACCAACTCCATAGTGTTTGCCTGCGCAAATCCCATCCCAGAAATATGGCCTTGGGAGGCAAAGGAGGCAGGGGCCAAGATCGTTGCGACGGGCAGATCTGACTTTGAAAATCAGATAAACAACTCCCTGGGCTTTCCGGGCATTTTCAGAGGAGTCTTAGATGTGAAGGCGAAGATCATCACAGATGACATGTGTATTGCTGCTGGCATGGAACTGGCCAAGTTCGCTGAAGAGAGAGGGGTTCATGAGGGAGATATCGTCCCAAGGATGGAGGAGTGGGAGGTTTATCCTCGAGAGGCTGTTGCCTGTGCCTTAAAGTCGATGGAAGAGGGCGTTGCCAGAGTCAAACTGAGCAGACAGGAGCTTTGGGACAGAGCCGTTTCAATCATTAAGAACGCCAGAGAATCCGCTAAAGTATTAATGGAGAAGGGGCTCATCTTGCCTCCCCCACCTGAAGAGAAGGTTCTAAGAAGCCCATAACATCCTCTACTCTTCGTTTGGCTAAACGAATGCTCAAGCCCTTAGAAAGGCGAATATGTTCCGCAAGTTTAAAGTTACGAAATTGAACGCAAAACATTTTGACTTCGCGGCGACCCTAAATGTTTTTCTTTAGTTCAGTCACGTAATCTATGAAGCTGTAACCTTCTTTGATTTGACGCTGAAACCCAAAGCTTGAGTATACTTTTTGCAGAATTATCTTCTCCACAACTTGAGCTCCAGAACTGAGAAACTCCTCGAGGCCCCCGATGAAAACTTCTAATTTCTCTGGAATCTCCTGCCGCTTCAACGAGTAATTCTTCTCCAGATGATTGTAGATTATTAGTGTGGCGGCTTCTCCGAATATCTGTTTCAGTTCCTCATCTATAACCTTGAGAAGAAGCTTGTTAAAATTATCCCTGCCCTTCATTGTTAGCCCTCAATTTGTGCTTTCAGCTTGGATTCAAGCATTTTAACAGCGTGCAAGCTCCCTTTTCTATAGCTCACGTGGTTGCTGAATAGGCTTCTTAGGCTTGATGCAACCCTCTCGTCGTGGTTTTCTGGGCTGAACAGAAACAGAGCGGTTGAATTTTCCGAAGCTAACATGTCAAGTGCGTAACGCACGAAGTTGTAGGTTTTCTCGAAGCCAACCAACAATATCAAGCTAGATAAGCTGTCAAAAATTATGTTTAGGTTGCCGCGAGGGCTCGTTTTCAACATTTTTTCTAGCGCATCAAGCAGTAGAGGGGTGTTGTTCGCAGGCAAGAGCATTTCATTTGTTAAGGTATCTACTTGAGGAGCCGAAATTCGTTGGGTCAAAAGTAAAATTTTGATAGCCCTTCTGTTGCTTAAAGCTGAATAGATAACGCTGCCTTTATGGGTGAACAGCGCCACTGGCTCAACGTGGGCTAAGGCTTCAGTCGCGAAATCTCCGACGAGTTTCTCATAGTCAGCTGTAGGATCAAATTCAAATAGGATGGTTCTTCCAGTCAGTTCTTGTCGGGTTAACTTTAGCGCCTTTGAGAATCTGTCCTCGTGCTCAATTAGATCGATTAAACGGGCCATTGTGCGTAGGGTTGTGCGCAGTTTGGTCAGTCCGCGAAGACGTTCTTCGCTTACTTTTTCCGCGTTTACAGCAAACAACTCAGTTAAATGCTTGTCCATGTAGCCTATCCATTTCTCGTCGTTCAGGTACTTGATGTACTCGTCCGCAGCTTCTCCAAGAAAGGAGAAGTCACCAAGGTCTACGAAGTCCCTCACGTGCGTGTAGCCCTTCTTTACCGAATCCGCTTTGAGTTCCCACAAGAACTTGATCGCTTTTTCTTTATCAAAGAGTCCGTTTGAGAGATAGAATTGCGACAAGGTCGTCAAAATAAGGGAGCCATTTCTCTCATATCTTTCGACGTCGACGCCGCCTTCTCTTAGCTTCTCCCTAACCACTTCGTCTTCGTTGTCTGGATACTTGTAGATAACTCTTCCGCCGCTAAGTAGTCCCTCGCGAATGTAGGCCGAAAAAAACTTCATCTTGTCCGCTTTGGACGTATAGGTGACAAAGATGCTTTCGCCTCCGCTAACAGGAACGGAGGGGTGTGGCTTCTCGAAGAAGCTTTCTAAAATGGTTGTCTTCCCGAAAAAGTGGGCTATAGCTCCGAAAAAAGTTGCAAATAACAAGTACTCGATCGCAACCATCTCAACTCTAAGGTGTGACGGTACGAAAACGTGGAAGTAGATTAGGGCAAAACTTACGCCGACCCAGCAGACTCCAAACCACTTCAGGGCACTGGACGCTTCTTTCTCCTTGAACTTACGACTAGAGAGCACGAGCAGTCTGCAGGGATACGCTACTACGGCAATGGCAACGACGGATAAAGAGACTAAGTACCACTCTTCAAACACTGCGCAGTAGACGAAACCTCCCCACACATCCCTGACTAGGTGAGTTTGAAAAGGAGTGAGAGCCCAAGTTACAATCAAAAGAGAGGTCACGTATCCCTTAAAGATGACAGATGGAAGATTTTCTTTCGAAAGGAGCGTCCTCCAAGAAATTTTCTCCCCCCTATGCAATATTGACGCGGCATGCTCCACTGCAATCGCGCCAATTAAGGCTGCTGAAATACTTATCATTGTTGTGAGAGGGACCACAGACTCTGATCTAAGAAAGTAATCTTTAGTTAAATCGCAAAGAACTATAATTGCAAATGATGAAAAAGTGGTGATGAAAAGCATCTGGACTGATTTGAAGTAGAATCCCTTTTGACGAAGAAAGACGACTATTAGGACTCCCAAACTCTCTAGAAGAGCTATATAAAAAATTAACCCCATCATGGGCTTTCCCAAAATGGGTATCTCTTACATCATAGAGAAGGGAACGATTTTCAATCCTTCTCTGTCTATTACGACCTCGTGATATTTTTTGCTGTGGCTTGTTCCTCGCATCTTTCGTATTAGAAACCTTGTTCTGAGTTGTCCATCGTGGATGGTGGTTTCCAGCGTTATGACTGAGTCAGCTATAAACTCTTCAATTCCAAGTCCAAGTGTGTTGAGACCTGTGGGCACGCTGCAAGTCATTATTGACGTGCAGCCCATCTTCTTCAGAATCTTATAGAACAGGTGCATAAGCATTCTGTATTCAAATTTTTCTTGGCAGGCAGTGAGAAAGGCTGTTAGCGAGTCGATGACAAGCCGCTTGGCATTCATCTCCTTCAGTGCGTTTAGGATGAACTCTATGTTGGCGCTCATTCCAGAGCCCTTTATGGCTTCTAAGTCTAGAACCCTTATCAATCCTTCACGCTCAAGCTTTTCCAAGTCAAAACCGAAGCCAAGCATGTTCCTTTTCAGGGTTTCAGCGCTCTCCTCAAAGGTCGCGTAGACACCCTTCTCACCAAACTCGGTGGCACCCTTACAAATGAACTCTACAGAGAAGATTGTTTTGCCGCTGCCCGTGTTGCCAGCCAACAAAATAACGTCGCCCTTAAGGAAGCCGCCTTCCATCAACCTGTCTAAACCCTCAACACCAGACCTAACTCGTTCAACCATGCTTTGACGCTCCATTAATCGTATGCTGAGCAACCGCACACTATAATTGTTATGAAGTGAAAATACAGATTACGAATCTTTCAACCGTTTTTACTGGATTCATAATTGGGCGAGACGTATCGCCTAAGCCTATGCAGCAACTTGCCCTTTTACACTGTCATACGGGGAGACGCATGTTAGAAATTTCATATTTATTTGAGAAAGTTGCTAAGCCTTTTGATGGCGTTGATTCGTTCTTTACTCCCCACCCTAGCTTGTTTTACAGCATTCTCTAGGACTTCAATTGCTTCATCATAAGTGGTCTTGTCAACCGGAAATGGAACTCCATCTTTTCCTCCCACGCAAAAACTATATTTTACAGGATCTTTCCAGCTTGGCTTTTCACCATAAATAAGTTCAGAGATGAGGGCGAGTGCCCGGACAGTGGCGGGTCCTATTCCTCTTATGCCAAGGAGTTCCTCGTAGTTTTTCGGCTGAAACTCATATGCCCCTTTTATGGCATTCCAGTTAAGGTTGCGGGGAAGTGAAAGAACCTCAACCACATACTCCTTCCATGCGGCTTTTGGCATCCACTCTTGCAAAGACTTCTGACAGGAGGGTCGAATTGACTTGAGCATTCTCATAACCTTTCTAGGCTCCTCTTTAGCGATGTCGGCGGAGGTTTTCTGGCAACCTTCGCTCTCCTTCGCAGTCATGTCCAGCGCAATTTCCCTTCTCATGTCGCCCACAATAGCGTCGTGAGGCTCCACAACGAAGTTTTTCACGTTTTCTGAGAGCCAGTGGTACCTTCTGGCGGTTCGGTCTTTCAAGCTCATTCCCTGCTGAACCACAGCCCACTTTCCGCCTTCGGTTATGAAAAAAGCGTGGTGGTAGAGGGGGTATCCAGCTTGAATGGCGGTGTTGTCAACCTTAGCGCTCATTCGACTCGCATACCGTAAACGTTCAATTCTGTCTGTTGTGAAGCCAAACTCCTCCCCCACGTGGCTGATTTCCACAGGTGCTTGCCGAGAAACCCGGCCTTTACCACCGCATACGGCTAGTCCCTGCTCGCTCGGGCTTGTGGCGCTCTTCAACACGCCTGTCAAGACCGTTGTAACTCCGGATGAGTGCCAGTCGTATCCTAGGACGCAACCAAAAGCCTGGAACCAGAACGGGTCAGAGATTCTTTGAAGGAACTCGTCTTGACCATATTCATCAACGATGACGGTGACCATTTCCTTGGCGAGTTTGATCATTCGGAAAACAAGCCATCTTGGTGCCCTTCCGTAGTGTAGGGGGAGTTCCGCCTTCCCTTTCAACGTGCCTCTGAGAGTCAAGTTTTCACACTGCTCACTGAGTTATAACACCATTCTTCATTATTTCTGCTCTTGCGCCGTTCATATACGTTACTTCAATGGTTGGCTTATCAACTAACATGTCCGCATGAAATCTAACGTTTCCCGCAGCCACATGACAGGTACCGCGTATTTTTTCATCCTCCAGCATGTTGCCCGTCACTCTGGCTTTCTCGTTAAGACCAATTCCTATCTCTTCAAGAACCGTTGGCAGGCCATATCTTTTTTGGGATGTTAGCATTTCGTCGTGTAAAGTACGAAGGCTGGGGTCGTCGCATCTGAAATTAGTGACAACACCATCTCTGAATTCAACGATGATAGGTTTTTCAGGGTCTATTCTGTGGGGATAGCCTCCAGCGCAAACGTCGCAGATCCATTTTCCATTTGCAATTAGTTTTTGTGGATAGTGCTGAGTCACCTTCTCACTAGTTTCTCTGTCCAAAACCTCGACAAATTTGCCCTTCTCTGCCCATACTTCTCCGACAGGTAGGTTACCGAATTTTCCGGGTTTACCGTAGACATCAGGTGGCACTATGATGCAATCAGTGTCGAATTTCACAGCATCTGGAATTGTTATTGTTACATCTGTCCTGTTTGGGGCTGTTATATGCAGTTCCTTAACATTGTGCAATTTTTGTAGCATTGTTTCTGCTTCTTTTGCCATTTTTTTATAGTCGCATTGTAAGGGACCGTTTACAGCCATATCTAAGGTGATGCCTGGAGAGTGAGCCCAGCTTATTGGAATTTGTTCTATGGTCTCAGACAATAACTCTATTCTGGCTCCAGTTTCCTCTAATCCCCAGTCAGGATGTTTACTGTAATCGAAAAGTCCCATTCCTCCCTTCGGCGTATCTTCTTGAAGCAATTTTAAGAGTTTTTGAGGGAAATGCTTGTAGGGCTTATCAGCGGAAAGATCAAAGCTTTTAACTTTTAATCCATAGTTTTGAGTTGCTTTCAAGGCAGCCTTAGTCAATATAGGTGAATTTCTGTTGACAATAAGGTAAGAATCGTTGGGCTTAAGTCTTTGACAATATCGAACGAACTCCATTAATTTGTTTACGACCTTTTCAAAATCTGCTGAATCCAATGTTTCCATGATAAATCAGAAGAGACTCTTGTTTATAAAAATGTCGAACAATAGAATTCGGAGGAAAGAATCGATGTTTAAGGCGGCAACAAATGTCCTTCGCGGTCGATTTCTCTTAGCCAAATTCTGGTGGATGAAATTGGGGAACGGTCCTCTGCAAGGATCATGTCGATAACAACGATCTTTAAGGGGAGCATTCCCTTACTCCTTCGTTTTTCATTGATTTCATGGGCTCGTGGCTCTGTTTCCTTACTCACCACAACAGCGTCGACGCGGTTTCTTGACACTGTGACACCATACGGGTTGCTTAATGGGAAGATCTCCGCCCTGTCCAGCAACCCCTCTCTCCTCAAAAAATCCTTCAGCTCCTTTAGTCGCTCATCATAGGTTGCAACCGTGTGTGGCTTCCACAGTTTCTTCGCAAAGCCGTCTGTGCACAAACCGATTAAGACGCGTTTTCCAACCTCGAAGGCTTTCAGAAGCAAGGCTTGATGACCCTTATGAAGCTCGTCGAAAGTTCCGCCGAGAGCCACAGTTTCAAATTGTTTCTTCATGCCCCTATCATCCGATCCGACGCGCACCTTGAAGGTCAATTCTAGCTATAATAATCTTTTCACTCGATATGGTCTTCTTGAAAGCTTGGACAACGCCTTCCACTTTGTCTGCCGTAACCAGCACGTGAACGGCTTCACCTACCATGTTCTGTGTAGCACCAATAGCTCCGGTCTTCTCCGCAAGTTCAATCAGCTTTTGAACGCGACTCGTAACAAGGCCAGTCCCTCTAGCAAATTCTTTACATGCTAGCATGAAATTTTCAAGAGAAGGGTCGGCAAGGATTTTCTCCAGAGTTCTTCGTCCCCACTCATTAATTGCTTTCCTTTTTTCTTGGGATGAAAGCATCTCCTTGGTCGAAACGGGTCTGTAAGTACATGCAACTATTCTGTGGTCAGGAGAGACGGGAATGCGATCTATAGAGGCGTATCCTGGTGCACCTGGCTCAGTCGTTATGATGCAGCCTCCCAACATTAATGGGCCAACTGTTCCTAAACCTGTTTGGCAACTCACCTCAGCTACATGGGCTATTCTGCCTAGCTGGTTGTATGTGAGATTGAGATTCAATGCGTTGCTAAGGGCTAGAGCCGTGCCTAGAGCACCAGCGGCACTCGATCCAAAACCAGCTCCAATGGGCACATTTAAACGGTGCCTGACAGTAACATGGTACGTTTCAGGAACCTTTTTCAACAATATTTCAACTACGGTTCTGGTTGTCTCAGCTTCCGGCCAAAGCCTCCCATTAATAAATACGCAAATTTCATTTTCTTTTGCCTCAGCTAGAATAACTTCGGTTAAAACCCCTTTACTGATTACAAATCCTCCGCCGCGAGCGCCAACATGCTCAAGATTAGTGATCAGAGCGCCGTCAGAAGTTCTATCACAGATTTCAAAGAAACTAGAAATTCCTGCTGGACAAAAAGCCCCCGCCTTTTTCATTACCTGTTATCTGCCTCTCTCTTAGTGGGAATCAAGGCTGGAAAAGCCTTGTAGCATGCTTTCAATATGGGAGGGCCTACTGCCATCAGGAACGGAATCTCTGTTGCAAATGTCCAAACTAGCCATAACAAAATAAAATAGGTTGGCGCATTACGGAAGCCTCCAGGCAAAGGCAAAAATTGGCTGAATAACCACAATACAAAACCTATGATTGCGCTTCCCACTCCTAAACCTATTACTGAAGCGATGCCGTAATTTTTCCACTCAGGCCAAAAACGTACTATCAAGCCGATCAAAATGAGACTTCCTGCGCTGACAACAAGAAATAGGATCACGCTATCAGTTTGTGACAGTCCAGTGAATTCGCTGGATTCTAAGGGCAGAAACACTGTTGACATGGATGTACCTAGTCCTACAATTAAAAAACCTATGCCTACGCCTAGGACAATTTTTTGCCAGTCCAATTTTCTTCGGTAAAGGTATCCGATCAAAAAGAAACATGCAAAATTTGCGGTAACACCTGCTGAAAGACTAAGGAGAGCATTCCCGTGAAATAGCATGTCCCTTATGAAGATTCCAATGCCAGCGCCAATGCCTCCAGTCCAAGGTCCGAATAAAACCGCGAAAATCGCAGGGATAACGGCAGCTGGCCAAAAAGCAACAACGCCCACAACAGGAGCAACGATGCCAAGGTCTGTTAAGCGCCCGATAACCGCGTATGAGGCAGCGCAAACACCTATCATAGCGACTTCCACTGTTTTCAATGATGTCACCTTTTTCTTGGGGACTGACCAATTATAGATAAGAATTTCGTATGGTTTGTTTAAACCCGTCTAAATCAGTATGTTGTTTTCGCTGAGCCATACAAAATTTGGCTATTTGGAGCCTAATAACAGAAGAATGTTGAAAACAATTTTTTTCGGAAAAACGGCTTGCGCTAAAAAGGGAGGACACCGAACACTGTGAGTTCAGATGGGCTTTTCCTTCCTAATCTCGTCAATCTTTGATTGAGCATCTACCGCGTTGCCCCAAGCATTTTCAGCCATTGCCCACAGCATACGCACCAATTCAGGGCTGTTAGAATAGATCACCACCGCTGGCATTTCCTTTATGGGAATCCACGAGAACATTGCTTCAGTTTCTGTGAGTAAAGACCTGAAAGGCACGTTATCAATGTGTCTAACCTCGAATTGTTTGGACATTTCTTCTACAAGCTCCAGATTCTGGTCAGTGACGCTTGTCAGGTATCGCACTCTAACGCCTCTCTTCTTTAGCTCAATGCTAGCTGATGTAAAATCGCGTAGACTGAGTTGAACCCCAGAAGCATCAGTCATAGTGAGCTTGTCAGTTTTTGCTCTAGAATAAACCTCGTACCCCCTCTCGTAGATTGCGTCTCTTCCCTTAATGACTTCAGTCCGTTCAATGAGTTTTCCTGTTTGCAGATATTCAATTCTAGATTTGATATCAACTGAGTCTTCCCAAATTCTGTCGTAGAATGCTTTCATTACGTCTACATAGGCAGGGCTGTTCGTCCAAAGGTCAACATGCTTCTCCGCAGTAGGTCTAAGAAATGTTCCAACAACCACTTCAGCATCATCGACAATCACCATGTGGGACGTTAGATTATCCATATGCTTCAGTTCAACGGCATCTTTGAATAACTTGGCTTCCCTTAACATCTTGATCATAAGGCCGTCAACTTCGTCGATTTCTACGAGAATCTTCGCCTTCACTCCTTTCCTGAGAGCTTTTCTAAAAACGTCGGCATAGTCGTATCCGTACTGGACACCGTATCTAGGCGTTGCTATAACTATACTCTTCTTCGCCTTCCTCATCATCGTAACCATCTTACGAAGCGCTTGCTCCCTCTCCAAAATTAAAACAAACTGTGGGCCTCCTTCTTCCTCTACTCTTGTCTTAACTCCAAAAGGCTTTAACTGCTTAAGCAGTAGTCTTCGTTTTTCCCCGAGTTCAGCAATTCTTCTCTTGGCGCTTTCCCGCTCGTGTCTAAAAAGGATGGAAAGTGCCTCTTTTGGTGGAACGGATTTGTATTTTATCGGCTTGCCCAAGATTTTTTCCACCAGTCCCAACCTCTCAAGTTTAGGCATCATCCTGTATATCTCTTCTCGACGAATTTTGGACAACCGGGCTATTTTACTCACCGGGGCAACCCTGAGCTTAATAAGAGCAACGTAAGCCCTGCCTTGATTGCCCGTGAGACCGAAGCTAGCCAACTCCTTCGCGGCTTCCTCAGACGAAAACAGAGCCATTGAATCACCTTTGTAACTGTAACCTCACACAGACCAAGACTTTAAAGTAATTTCTATAAAAATCTTCTACTTGGAATCCGCTTTGGAACATGACATTCTAAGAAAAGTGCATGAAAAAACCATCAAAAATTTCATGGACATACTGATCCTAGCAGAGTTGAGAAAAGGGCTTCCCATAAGCGGCTACGACTTCATCGCATTCATTCACAAAAAATTCCACATCTTGATGAGTTCGGGCACAGTTTACTCTGTTCTATACTTCCTAGAGAGAGATGGACTAATAAAAGGCACACAGACCAGCAAAAAAAGGGTTTACAAGCTGACCAATAAAGGCGAAGAGACCATCAGAACTCTTCTAGAAGCTTACGAAAAAATCCAAAGCTTTATGACAAGCTTATTGTAAATGAATCGCTTCCTAACCCTCTGTCACCGTGACTCTCTCAACGCTCTTGAACCATGGAATCTTAGGCAGGCCTTTTGAAAGTTCCTCCAATATCTCCTTTTCAATGTCCTTATTCGCTTTTTCAATACTTTCTTCAACAAGAGAAATCACGATCACAGCCTTTTTGGTCATCTATCCTACCTCTAAGCCTACATACTAATAAGTGGTACATTTAATAAAGAGCTTTAACGATCTACAAAGAGAAACCTCTACAGAGCCAATGTAAAATGAAGACTTTTTTGGTCCCTCACCAAAACAAAACCTAAATAAGCCAGCGAGATCGAGACTCTTCTCCTGCTTTCTTCTCCTCTATTGGACGAGTCTCCAGACCAAAAGACTCAAGTATGTTGCGGGTTGCCTCCGCAGCCACATCCAGCCTACTCAAATCCAACTTCAAACGCAACATTTTGCAAACAACCCTTAAGACCTCACGCGCAGCCGTCGCATCAGGATAGAGACCAGGAGTTTCAGCGAGAAGACAAAAACCACTCATACCCCGTAGCTTGCCTAACCCCAAGAGAAGTCCTGCCACACCGAAAATGTGTCCATGAACAACTTTGGCGCCGAGACCTAATGCCTCGCGCAAACTCTCAGGATCAGAGGCAGCACAGTATAGTTCAGGGATTTCCACCCTTTTTTGGTGCTTCAGTCCACCAAGCGTTATTATTTGACGGCACCCCAGCCCTTCAGCGATGTCTAAGACGCGTCCACAAAGCTCATATTGGCCCGGCACGGTCAAAGCCTGCGTGTTTCCGTAGAGAATAATAAGGTCGCGTTCCTCTCCTCTTCCCTTATGGTAGTAAAGTTCGCTGACTGGGAACCGCGCTCTGCCATTCTCTGTGGATATGGCGAAATCTTGAAAAGACGAGGAGCGAATCTCCCCAAACATTTTCGCCTTTAACCCTTGAATCAAATGTAAGGCAGCTATGTTTGCGACGAATCCTATGCCTGGCAGTCCCTCGATCAAGACCGGATTGTTTAAGACAGGTTTCTTGAATATCCTGGTGACGGAGACCACGCCTTAACTCCTCCCTAACAGCATAATTAGATGTGCCTCCAATAATATAAGATGTTTCGGCGGCTGCAACCCATGTCCTTTGAAATACGTGACAGAGACCTGCTTGCGAGAATAGGGAGGCTTGAAACTAAGGGTGGCGTAATTGAAACTCCACTCTTATTGCCTGTCATAAACCCCACTGTTCAGCTGATCACGCCCAGAACCATACAAGAAGAGTTTGGCTGCAGAGCGCTCATAACCAACGCCTACATCGTGAAGAAACACTTCAAAGACGAGGCTGTTAAGAAGGGAATACACGGCTTCTTAGATTTTAACGGAGTTGTTATGACCGATTCTGGAGCCTACCAAATTCTCGTTTATGGAGACGTGGGAGTCACCTCAGAAGAAATTGTGCAGTATCAGGAGGAAATCAACGCGGACATAGCCACAATACTGGATGTGCCGACGGGTTGGACAATCTCCAAGCAACAGGCACAAAGCACGGTTAACGAAACCCTGAGGAGAGCAAGGGAATTAACAAAGATCAAGACACGTGACGACATCGCTTGGGTCGGACCAGTTCAGGGAGGGCAACACCTCGATCTTGTTGCTCGGTCAGCGAGGAAAATTGGAAAGTTGCCCTTTCAAATTCATGCTTTAGGAAGCCCAACGCCTGTTATGGAGCAGTACCTCTTCGATGTCCTCGTTAACATGATTCTAACGGCAAAGAGGAACCTTCCATTGGAGCGTCCCCTCCACCTCTTTGGAGCCGGACACCCCTTCATGTTTGCGTTGGCGGTAGCCCTGGGATGCGACCTCTTTGACTCTGCTGCCTACGCCATCTATGCCCGAGAGGATCGGTACATGACAGAATACGGAACCACTAGACTCGATGAACTTGAATATTTCCCGTGCCCCTGTCCAGCATGTAACAAAAACAACCCGCAAAGCGTTACTGCGATGCCGAGGATTGAAAGGCAAAAAATGCTTGCTCAACACAATCTTCACGCTAGCTTTTCTGAGTTGAGACGGATAAAGCAGGCTATAATGGAGGGACGCCTCTGGGAACATTTGGAGTTGAGGGCACACGGACATCCAGCTCTTCTCAAAGCCTTAAAAAACTTAAAGAAACACAGCGAGTACTTGGAAAAACAGAGTCCTTTGTCGAAAAAGAGCGGTCTCTTCTTTTTTAGTTCTCTCGGTCTCATTCGCCCCGAAGTTGTTCGCTATAGAAAGAGGCTCTTCGAAAGGTATTTCTCGCCAAAAGAAGCGGAGGTGCTTGTTTTGCTGCCCCAAACCCGAACCAAACCTTTCCACAAATCTAGGGAACATCGAAGAGCTCTGAGATGCATACAACAAAAATTGGGTCCAAAGATGGGTAGGGTTCACGTGTGCACGTATGCAGCGCCTTTCGGGGTGACACCTCAAGAGCTTGATGAGGTTTATCCCCTCTCCCAATATGAGATTGCCACTCCGCTTGACGATGAAATGATAGAATATGTAGCAAAACAGGTTTCAGACTACATTGCAACCATTAACTACAAAGGAGTGGTTTTGCTTCAGGACATTAAAGTGTGGAAGAGGAAGATAGCGACAGCCTGTAAACGAGCTTGTAATAAGAAGAAAGTTTTCCTCACGGTGTTGTCTGTGGAAGAGCCTTGGAATGAAAGGGTGCTGGAGGACCTTGTAACGGCAATACAAGAGGCTTTGTTATGAGAGAGTGGGTGTGATCGTTCTTTATGTGTCTCTTTCTAGACCCCTCTATAGCCCCCCCTCCCCTATGCGCGCGCCAAACTTTTGCGAAAAGGAAAGTGTTGTATTCTAAACTTTTATCTGAAGGATTTGAACAGTTGAATCTTGGTGTTGATTTGAAGGTGAAGATGAGCGGTCAGATGGAGAACATTCTTTTAGCCATGTTGAAGGCGGAGCGAGATCCAACTTCGACGATAGGTCAAATCCAAGCCAAAAACGCTGAAGCCCATGGAAAACCTGGTTTGGGCACTATGGACTTTATGAATTTTATAAAGGGAGCGTTGGCACTCGATGCGCAGGGTAAGCCTAGGCACACTGTTAGGCGAAGCTACTGGCGGTCACTGAAAACTTTACTGAAGTATGATTTAATTCGTGTAACCCTAAAGAAGAGTCCTGGCAAGCATGGCTACCTATACGGGTTGACATCTAAGGGTAGAGCGAAAGCGGAGGAAATATGGGCTGAGGTTAGTATTTTCGTTGAGGAACGTGGGAGACTCGTATAGAAACGAGCCTAAGAATGTACGTCGCAGAACATTAATGGTGAACGAGACGTTTTCGAATAGCGAAAGAATAAATCTCTTCAAAGCCATTTAGAATTGGTGAAACTGCTTGAAAGTGGTTGCAGCTGACTCAGGTGCCGCTATTTTAAACGGTCACTTCAGGCCTTTGCTGGTTGTTGCCGCAGCCGCCGTGTTGGTTGAGCCTCCCTACAGAAAAATCAGTTTTTGCCTGGCCGAGCCCATTTTCGCTGAGGTGGAAAGTGGTCATCTTTTAATTGTTCACGAGCTCGAGCTCTGTCAGCGTGTTTTAAAAGAAGTAAAGGCTGATGAAGTTCATTTGGATATGTCGTTGGGCGGTTTAAGCTTGGAGGAGCTCTCTCTGATTCAGCTTTCTAATATGAGAATCTCCAACAGAGCGCGAAGCCGAATCTCTAAGATCTTGCCAAAAATAAGAAAGATTGCTTCTGACATAAAACGAGTTTACGGCATTGAAGTTTTGGCCATAGGCAAGGAAAGCATTCCTGTTAGGATTGCTGAATTAACTTGTGGCGCCCACGCAATCTTGTACTGCGCGGAGAGAGCTGTTAAGGAAAAGAACGTGTTGAAACTGGGTTTGCCAGCGAAGTGTAGTGTGAGGTTTGTTGATGGCAACGTTATATTACGATCATTGGTGCCAGCGGAAGAGGACATTGTGGGCTGCGCCGAGGATGACAAGAAGGTTTTGGAGAAGGTTCAGATTTCAGAGATGCTTAACCCTCGCGCTAGAGGCTTCAGAGTTTTAGAGATAACCCCCTAAGTTCTGAATGACCGTCGTTTTGCCTTCGTTTTCATGTTCAAGATGGAAACTCTTCGGTCAACTGATCCTTTGTTTGCGTTTCAGTCCTAGGTACAATCCGTAAAAAATTGCTAGGCTCGCCAGTGACCAGAAGGTGAAGAAGACTAGGTAATAAACGACGCAACGGTCGTGATAGCGCCTATACATTTTCGCTGTCTTGTAAGCAAATTCCATGAGCAACCACCCAAACAGAACCGCTGGAACGTACCAGGGCAGGAAGAAAAGAGAAGCCATTGCAAAGATCAAAATTAAGCCTCGAACCAGGAGGTTGAAACGAACAAAGGAGGGATTAAAGCCATGCTTTGCGAACAGTTGGCCAACCCCTATAAAATGGTGAATGCACTTGCGCGTCGCTGTTCTCAGTGTGGGGGACCCTCGAAACCAGATGACCGCCTCCGGCTCATAGAGTATCGTGTATCGTTGAGCCACCTTATAAGTGAGTTCAGTGTCCTCCCCGCGGTGCAGAGTTTCGTCAAAGCCGCCAACCTCGAGAATCACTTCACGCCTTATGGCAAGGTTCATAGTGGGCGCTATCTCAACGTAAGCGCGTTTTGTTGGCATTTCCATCCTATTGCTAACACAGGCGAGAAAACGGGCAACACCGCACTCTGTGTTCCAGAGGCGCGTCTGACCCGTAACACCAGCGATATGGAGATCGGCGAAATGTGGCAAAATCTTTTCAATCCATCGAGGCTCCGCGTAACAGTCCGAATCTGTAAAAAAAACGATGTCTCCCTTGCTTTCCTTGACGCCGAGGTTGCGAGCGTGTCCGAAGCCAAACCCCGACTCCGAGACGAGTTTGACTGAGTACTGCCTTACAATGTCTAGGGTGCCGTCGGTTGAACCTCCGTCAACCACAACCACCTCGTCGGGTTTGCGGGTTTGCTCGAATATAGATTCGAGGCTCTTGCGAACGGTTGCCGCCGAATTCCTTGTTAAAAGAACCACCGAAACTTTGTGACCCTCGATTCGCGAGGAAGATGCACCGGCTGGATAGGGTGATTGAGCGATCATACTTTACTCTTTCTCACTTTCACTATCTCGAGGCTTATGTCGAGCGCCCTTGCGCTGTCGGTTAGTTCTCCAAGACTGAGGATGTCGGCTCCTGCATCAGCGAATTGGAGGATGTTCTGCTTGTTTATTCCCCCGCTGGCTTCGATTAAAACCTTGTTTCGAAGTCCCTCCCTCTTAAGCAGCGCTATAGCCTCCCTTACTCTCTGAGGAGAAAAGTTGTCAAACATGACTATGTCGACTCCCGCCTTTGCCGCTTCCACGGCTTCATCAGTCGTGGAAACCTCAACCTCGATTTTCTTGGAAAACGAAACGGCGCTTCTAACTTTTTTCACAGCCTGGTCAATGCTTCCAAGAATTGCTAGATGATTGTCCTTTATAAGAACCAGATCATCTAAGTGGAGTCGATGGGTGTCGCCCCCGCCGAGCATCACGGCCCTCTTGTCGAAGTAGGAGAGTCCCGGCGCGACTTTTCGGGTGCAGGCTACTCGAGCTTTGTAGCCGGCGCTTCTAACTTTTTCAACCAGTTGGTGTGTGGTGGTAGCTATGCCGCTCATTCTTGCGAGGATGTTGAGTAGAGTTCTCTCAATGGAGAGTAGTGTTCTGGCGTCTCCAACAATCTTCAATATAGCTGTTTTTTTCTTAACTTTAGAACCGTCCAAAACTAGAGCGCTGGCTTCGAGACCAAAGCTCTTCAGGAGCGTTAGTGCCTCTTCCACTCCAGCCACTATCCCGCTTTCTTTCGCAACAACCTGTGCCTCAACAATTGTTCTTGGAGGGATGGTGAGGAGGGTGGTTAGGTCGCCTTGTCCGATATCTTCCTCTACAAATCCGCGAATTTTTTCCTCCAAAATCTTCCCGGGAAGAAACGTTGCTGAGTCCTCCGTGCGCCGCTTCTATCCTCCATGGAGTTCTTTTGACTCTACCTTACCCTTTGGAGCAGTCTCCTCAAAGATTATGGCTTGAAACTTGTAGATGGTTGTTCCCTCAATTAGCCAACAGTCAGGTGGCAAACCGGCTTTTATGCAGCATTGGCAAAGGAATTCTTCCTCGTCCCACCCCCATTCGATGGGGACCTGAGGTAGAAGGAGACCCTTGTAGTATCCCTTCTCTATCATCAAGCCGTCTTGTCCAACTTTAATCTTTGAGGGATATTCCGTGGGCTTCTTCACTTTTACTGGTTGGGGAGGAGTCAGTACACTCACCTCAAAAACGATGTGGTCAAGCTCTTGTGGAGAGATCGGGGGGAAACGGGGATCATGGATTGCTGAGTTAATGGCGGATTCTATTACGGCGCGTGTCAAGGGGGTTGTTGGATAGGGGAAGCCGATGCAGCCCCTCAACTCTTTTTCTCCGTGCCTAACGCTCTTCAATGTGACGAAGACTCCGCAGCGTTCCATAAGTTTTAGGGGTACGTCCCTAGGCACATCCATAATCCTTCCGCTTTTGAGGTGTTCCTCCACTGCTTTTCTGGCAAGCCCTACGAGAAACTCCCCTTCTTGAGGGGTTAGGTGAAATGACACGTTGATTCACCTACCTGTGCATATCTAAGCCTAACTGCCAATTAGACCTTCTGGTTGAAAGCTTATTTAGTTTTGCCGTGCTTTTTGGTGGAGCCATTAAAACTTTATGGACTCTTCTTGAATCCCCTCGTTAGTGATTAGGAGGAAGTCTATGCCATCGCCGCTCATGATGTCTCGGCTCACTGCCGACTTTACAGCTCTCACCACAAGTTCTTTCGCTTCCTTGATGGGCATGTTCTCTTTGTACCCTTCTTCTAGAACCCCAACAGCGATCTCGGCTCCAGAACCAACCGCGGCGTACTTGTCTGGTATAACCGATCCCAAAATGTCCAATACATAGATTGATGCTCCTTCCTCGTCCATCCCACCCACAATAGTTTGGGTGATCAGTGGAACAAGCCTCCGGCTGAAGAGGAGGTTGGACATAACCTTGGCAGCGGACTTAACGGGTATGGATCTTCCAGCGTCCAGCCTAAACAGGTTTGAGTAAGCTTCCACCTCTCGAATCAGAATCTGCATGTCAGAAACCAAACCCGCACAGGCGGCACCGATTCGGTCAGTTACCTTAAAGACCTTCTTTCCAACCCTGCTCATCACTAGAGAGCCATAGGAGACTCTTTTCTCAGAGGCTAGGATCACGCCATCAGAGCAGACTACGCCCAGCGTGGTGGCGCCTGGAACAAATAAGTATGGCGGTTGTGCTTCGTCGTGCAAGTTCTTGTTCCTCCAGTTCCATGGACTAATGTGCTGGGAGACTATTAAATTTAACCTTTATAGCACTTTCCTTGAGTCGGAATTCATAAAGTATATTATTTCTCGAAAATATCCTTTGGAGCGATTGAAGGAGGAATTGTGAAATGGAGTCTTCTATTAATTACAATGAAGAGGTTCAAGTTCCTGCGATACCTCCACCTGAAATAAAACGTCCTCGCCTGCATGGGTGCCATGTCATAACCGCGATTCTAGTGTTGATCATTGCTGCTCAGGTGGTTCTGTACCTTAATTCAAGTTTGGAGTATAATTTGTTGAGCTTAGAGCACAACTCTTTAACTTCCGATTACAACGCATTAGCGACACAAAACATTCTGTTGCAATCTGAATATGACCAATTGAGATATCAGATTAACCAGCGCAGTCAACATTACAATGCCTCCAACTTCATAACGCCAGACGACTCATCCGTAGAACAGTCCGTCATTAATATCACTGGCGGTTGGAGCGACCAGTCAAATTTGGACGAGTTCTGGGACGACTTGAAAACCATGTACGATTGGGTGGTTGACCACGTTGAGTACAGATACGACGGTCTTTTCCCCACACTTCCAAACGAGTTGTCAGATGACGCTCAATACCACGATGAAATGTGGCAGCTTCCAAACGAGACGTTAAGCTTGGGGAGAGGCGACTGTGAAGACATGGCAATCTTGCTGTGCTCCATGATACTGCGCTATACTGAAGGGGAGTATTGGACGGAATGCATCATGTTAGCGGGGTCAAACAACGGCCACATGGGAGTGCAAATCCCGGTTGGAGAGAACGAGCTGGCAATATTGGACCCTGCTGGTCACTACTACACCTCCGATGCTGGTGGAAACCTGGTCAGCAAAAATGTTTCAGTTGAGATCAACAACTGGCTTGATCATTGGAAGTCTGAGTTGGGCAGCGAAGCTTACGTCAGCGGAGTCTTTGCGAACTATCTAGACGAAACGTTCTCTTCCACCAGCGAGTACATCTCATGGATGTCCGCTAGATAAAGGGGAGTTCAAGTTTTATCCTCTCAATTCTAACATTATGAGGAGGAGATCGTGTGATCCAAATTTATCATCTGGAAATGGGTGGGGTATGGTACGCTACTGCTATAGGGGATGGAAAGGTCTTTGTAACAGCCTTCTCAGCAACCGAAAGAGGAGTTTTGCAGGAGTTGCTGGAAAGTCTGCCATACAACATACCTTTTCAAATGGCGGAAAAATCGAGCCCGCTCTCTGCTGAGCTTCTGAAAACCCTGAAAGCGATTTTCGATGGAAAGGAAGTTTCTGTCCGTTTCGAGGTAGCAATGGACCACTTGCCAAGCTACACGCGAAGGGTGCTCAAGTGCACATTTATGATTCCAGTTGGATACCTAACCACGTACGGTGCTATAGCCAAGGCTGTGGGCGGGAGCCCTAGGGCTGTAGGCAACGCCATGGCGTACAATCCATTTCCGCTGCTGATTCCATGCCACCGAGTTGTGCGCGCAGACTTCAGTGTTGGCGGCTATGGAGCAGGCGAGAAGATCAAGCTTGAGCTTCTCCAACGCGAAGATAGAGGCTATGAAGAAGATAGAAGAGTGAAGATAAACAGCGAAACTTTGCTCCTTTTCCCTATAAAGCGCCTCTGGAAAGACTGAAGATGGATAAAGATTAAGTTCTTGTATACAATATGCACATTGAATCTCTGGATGTGGAGAAGCCATGATGAAGCGTGGACTTTTCGTTGGAAGGTTTCAGCCCTTTCATATGGGTCACCTAAAAGTCGTGAAAGACATTCTAGAAAAGCTTGATGAACTGGTGATCGTGGTAGGTAGCTCACAGCACAGTCACAGAATGGACAACCCCTTCACTGCAGGCGAGCGCATCACTATGATTCGTAAAGCCCTGGAAGAAGAAGGAATCTCGCCGTCACGGTACTGGATTGTTCCAGTGCCAGACGTGCACGTGCACATGACTTGGGTTGCCCAAGTCGTGGGCTACACCCCTAAATTCACCGTAGTGTACTCAAATGACCCTCTTACACGCCGACTTTTCATTGAAGCAGGCTACGAGGTTAAACCTGTGCCTTTCCACAAGCGAGAGCTCTACTCAGCCACCGAAATACGAAAACGAATGTTGAGTGGGAAAAATTGGGAGGAACTTCTTCCAATGGGCGTGGTTCAGTTCATAAAAGAGATTGGTGGTGTGGAGCGGTTACAGGACTTAGCTAAAACCGACGTCATCTAAATATTTGGCAAGATTGCTTAGGGTGAAGCAGATTTGTTCAGATTCACGTCCACCACAGCGTTGATCGTCATAAACTTAGTGGTTTATGCATTCACTTCGGCGGTTGGCGGTAATTTCCTTTACACAAATGATAAAATCCTTGTAAGCTTAGGGCAATACAACAATTTTGTTATGAATGGTGGATGGTGGCAACTTTTTACAGCAATGTTTGTTCACGTTCACTTATTTCACCTTCTCGGCAACATGCTTTTTCTCTTAATATTCGGTGCCAAGGGTGAGGAACTATTCAGTGACAAAGAGTTTTTCTTCATCTATTTTGCTGGCGGACTGTCTGGCAACCTGTTAACTCTTTTGATGGGCCCCTCAACAGTTTCAGCTGGGGCTTCAGGTGCAATATTTGGAATGTTCGGCGCATGCGTGATATATCTAGGGCAAACGCTGGGGCAATCAATCATGGGCGCCTTAGTCTATTCGTTCTATCTTTTGATACTGACCACTGGAGCGGGGGTTAACGTACTCGCGCATTTCGGCGGACTAGTAGCCGGATTAGCAATTGGCTACACATTGGCGAAAAGCCGAAAATTAACTAAGAGCAGTTTGGGCTGGGCTTCAACTTAATAAGACTTAATTAGATGATGACGCACATTTCAATGGTTTGTTCAAATTTGCAGGGAGGAAACCTTCGCTTGGAAGAGAAGAAAAGTCTCATAATGGTGCCCGGACCCACTAATGTTCCAGATCGAGTTATGCGGGCGATGACAAAACCCATGATCGATCACAGGGGATCAGAGTTCCACGCCCTCTACGAGAGCATACTGAACAATCTACGTTACGTTTTCCAAACAAAAAACGACGTTTTCGTGTTGACATCTTCAGGCACAGGTGGAGTTTACTGTGCTATTGCTAACGTAGTGAGCCCCAACGACAAGGTGATCATCCCGGTTTTCGGAGTGTTCAACGAGAGAATGAGAGATAAAATTGTTCACTGTGGCGGAAGGGCTGTGGAGTTGCCGCTTGAGTGGGGGGAGGCTCCCACAGCAGACCAGATAGCGCGAATCGTGAAGAGAGAAAAGGATGCGAAGGCCATAGCCCTCGTCTACAATGAGACGTCCACAGGCGTCACCGCGCGTGACCTTCCAAAAATCGGGAAAATAGCGAGGGAAAACAACCTCCTCCTCGTCGTAGACGCGATCTCCGTGCTGGGGGGAGACAGTCTTCCCGTGGACGAGTGGGGAGTAGACATCTGCGTTGTAGGAAGCCAGAAGTGCTTAGCCTGCCCGCCAGGGTTAGCGATGGTTTCAGTGAGCGAACGAGCTTGGAAAATTATAGAGAAAAAGGCTGCTAGACCCTACTATTTCGACCTGGTTGAGATGAGGGAGTTCAGCGCAAAAAATGAGACTCCATTCACCCCGGCGATACCGCTTTTCTACGCATTAGACGAAGCCCTAAAGATGGTACGTGAGGAGAGACTTGAGAAACGGTTTAAACGACACTCAACCTGCGCCAAAGCATTCTACAAGGCTGTGGAAGCGTTGAAACTGAAGCCCTTCCCAAACGAAAAGGTTCGTTCAAACACGGTTATTGCCGTTAACATGCCTGCTGGAGTGGACAACACTGAGCTTCGAAAGATCATGAAGGACAAACACAGGGTTTCGATTGCTGGGGGCCAGAGCAAGCTTAAGAAATCAATTATAAGAATTGGATGTATGGGAATAATTTCTGAAAACGAAACCATTCAGACAATCAGTGCCCTCGAAGATGCATTGATAGCCCTCAAGCATCCCGTGCATGTTGGAACCGGAGTCGAGACAGCGCGACAAGTCTTCCACTCATAACCGCTCTTCACTCTTTTTTAACCCATAAGACTCTGAATGTCTACTTTGAAGATAGAATGCTTTTCAACTTCTTCAGCTTAGGTATGACAAAGTCTGGTTTTACATTACAATGTATTTTGGTACCTAAGTCTAAAAGACAAGTTTTCATACCCGCCTTTTTGGCGCCATAAATATCTGCATAGGGATCGTCGCCAACGTGCATAGCTTCATTAGCTGAAACTCGCAACTTCGAAAGTGTTTGTAGGAAGATCTTTTCATGAGGCTTTCTGAAACCTATCTCATCAGAGAATGAAACAGTATCAAACTTATCTAGCAAATCATAATTTCTAAGGTATACTCTAATAACTCTGCCAGGCGTACGTCCAACATTTGAAATCAATCCAATTTTATACTTCAAGTTTTTGATCGTGTTTATTGTTTCTCTGGCATCTTCCACCAGTCGAGGCACTTCTATCAGAGAGACCTCTAGGTATGGCTTCTCTAGAGCGTCTAGAAGTTCTTTGCTGTACTTATCTATTCCAAGACATTGGAGAAAATAAGCTAACTGCGTTTTTGTATCTAACTCCCTTAAACTTTTCCTAAATTCTTCAATTTTCTCTCCGGAACGTTCATAAGCATTCGTGACTTCATTAGGGCTAACTGAATAGCCAAAAGAGATCAGTATATTTAGCATTCCTTCTATCCTCAATCTGTTTCTTCTGGCTTCTTGTTCTGGATCTGAGGTAACAAGAGTTGTCCATAGATCAAATGTTATTGCTTTGAGCATAACACCAGAATCAGTCCTTTGAATATTTAGAGTTTTATTAACATATTTGCTTGATATAAATTACAACACAACATCCTTGAACCTATGGATACACCTTGCTCTATTGGTCTACGAAGTGAAGAAAGGAAAAGATTGTATTCGTTTAAGAGATAGTTCGCCCCTTTGATATACTGTTAGCCCTCATTAGGGTGGTTCCTTGCAACAGAGCGAAACTGTGCCCTTGAAGCAACTTGTAGGGGAAAGATACGGAAGGGTCCTATGCTACCCGAAGTATGATCCGAGGGAGCTGAGGCGCCGCGTCAAGGAGTTAAAGAAGCTTGGTATAAAGGCGGTGGAGTTTACTGGAGGGAAAACTGCTTTTGATGTGCCGGTTTTGGGCAAGGGTTGTGTTGGCATTGTTGTCGTTGCCCTCACCGATCGAGGGAAAGTTGCGCTGAAGGTTCGGAGGGTGGACGCTGACCGTGCTGGGATGCAGCATGAGGCGGAAATGTTGAAGAGGGCGAACGCCGTTGGTGTTGGACCGCGTCTGCTGGGCACCACTGAAAATTTTCTCCTCATGGAGTTTGTTGAAGGAACGTTGCTTCCTCAATGGACTGAAGTGCTGAAAGGAAGAGGGACAAGGTCTAGGGTCCGTCAGGTCTTGCGAGCGGTTTTGGAGCAGTGTTGGAAACTGGACGAGTTGGGTCTGGATCACGGAGAGCTAAGCAGAGCTCCAAAACATGTTATAGTTGACTCAAATGATAACCCATGCCTAGTGGACTTTGAAACAGCCAGCCTCCACCGAAGGGTTTCCAACGTAACCTCAATCTGCCAATACCTTTTCATAGGAAGTCAAGCCGCAAAAACGATAAAAAAGAAACTTGGCGAAATCAGCCGGGAAGACTTAATTGAAGCATTAGGAACTTACAAGCAGCAGCGCACAAGAGAAAACTTCGAAAAAGTCCTAAAGGTATGTGGACTCCGCAACGTTTAGAAACATATTCTGATTCAACCTCCATAGTTTGCAGGCTTGCTTTAACCAAGATTTTTAAGTTTGAGCAATGTGTTAATTATGTTGCTTCTGATAGGGGTCGTAGTCTAGCTTGGTTAGGATCCCAGCCTGGGGTGCTGGAGGTCCTGGGTTCAAATCCCAGCGACCCCACCACAAATACCCGAGGACTTCCTGTCTAAGCTTGTCAACTGAGTAGACTCTTCCTCTTAGAAGGGATCACTTAGAATACGACTATTCTTATGACAAGTTTTACATGCGGCAGATAAGTAGTTTATTTACTCAAGGTGAGATCGCTTGAAATGGATAACTCGTGAGAATGTTCACGTCGATAGAACAGCATGTCCTTGGCTAATCAAAAAGTTTGTCGATCCCAAAGCTCAATTCATTTTTGTCCCAGTAGACAATGTTGAAGAAGTTGTCAAAAAGGAAAAGGCAATTCCTTTCGACGCGCCCGGCGTTGAACTGGGTCATCACGAAGACAAATGCAGCTTTGACGCGGTAGTTCAGAAATACAAGATTAAAGACCCCGCAATTTTGGAACTGGCAAAGATTGTACGAGCTGCAGACACAGACAATTCTGAAGTCGCTCATGAAGGCACGGGACTAAGCGCGGTTATGACGGGCATCTCAATAACTGCCAAAGACGACCATGAGGCTGTGAACAAGGCAAGTCCAGTATATGACGCACTTTACACCTATAGCAAACTAAAAATTATACGTGAAAAATACAAAACTGAAATTGAAAAAATGGACAAAAAACAAAGAAGAGAATTCCTAAAGAATAAGCTGAAGGCACAAGAATAAAATCGTTCGTTCTGAATTCACGCTGCTTAAGCCTAAAATCAATCCATACGGACGTGACAGCACAAAATCAATGCACAACTAAGGCGTACAGTGAAGGATTCCACTGCCTAGATGACAGGAGAAACGATTCGTGATTAAGGCTTCTGGAGAGAAAAATTTCCGAATTGCTGTGTTCTGGACACTTTGCATAATGGGACTTTTCGCAGTTCTGAGCTCAACAATGTCTAAAAGTCCAGTACTCAAACCATTCTCGCTGAGTCTCAGGACTCCCACAGATTGGACGGGTGTTGTGGCCGCTGCCTCAACCATTCCAGGCATTCTAATCAGCTTACCAGCAGCTTCACTTTCAGACATTTTTGGAAGAAGAAAATTCCTATTAATAGCAGGGCTTGTCTTTGCCTCTGCCCCTTTCCTTTATCTTTTAATAACTGTGTGGTGGCAGCTCATTTTTGTTCGCTTCTACCATGGATTCGCAACTGCAATTTTTGTGCCTGTGGCAGAAGCATCAATAGTCGAATTGTTCCCAACCAAACGAGGAGAACGCATCTCGCTCTTCTCTTCTGCAACATATGTCGGAAGATTAATTGCGCCTACCTTAGGCGGATACATACTATTTGCAACAGCAGACAATTTTCACACTCTTTATTTGACCGTGTCAGTCGCAGGTGTGACCGCCCTAATAACAGCTTTTCCATTCCTGGCAAAAAGAGAACCAAGCACAATTACTCAACGGGTAAACACCAAAGAAACTGTTAAAAGACTATTTTCTGAGTGGGGGATGATCGTAAGAAACCGTGCAGTCCTTGCAGTGTGTTTTGTCCAAGCCTGTCTCTACTATGTTTATGGTTCAGTGGAATTTTATCTTGCAGGTTATCTGCCGGAGGTTGCTCACCTAAACAAATTCCTGACTGGCGTCATCATCACCAGCATAATAGGTGTCGCAATTTTCGTAAGACCCTATATGGGTCGGCTTTCAGACAGAACTGGAAGGCGGATTCCCATAGTTTTAGGCTGCATCGTCTCTGGTCTTCCCTTACTCCTCGTTCCTTTAGTTGCTGATTTTTGGGTTCTTCTCCTGCTCACTATCGTCTATGGATTTGGCTTCGCAACCGTGACAGCTTCGACGCCAGCCCTAATCAGCGAGCTTGTCCCCAAAGAACTTGTTGGCACATCCATGGGATTCATCGACATGACAATGGACATGGGTCAAACCATCGGGCCTATAATCAGCGGATTGATACTTGCAACAAGCCTACAATACACAGGAGTCTTCTTTTCGCTTAGCTTTACACTACTATTTTCCTGCATAGCCTTTTGGTCCTCAAGTATAGGCAAAGCGAGCTAAACACCAATAAATAAAAAATCTCAGCGACCCCACCACTTCAATTATCGGGGTTTAGGTCGCCCATGATGTTTTGGATAGTGCAGTCTCCAGCGTCAAATGGATAATAGATTAGAAGGCTCTCGTATACCGGGTCAAAGCCCACTTCTTCGAATGTTTCCCTCAAAGACTCTATGAGTGTTCGCTTTTCTAGGAGGAAATGTTGCAGTAGGTGTGTGGTTGCTAAGTCGGTGTGGGATGCCAACACCCCCTGATTCCAACTTATGTAAACTTTAGCTCCTCTTTGTACGAAGGCTTCAGCCATTAATGGGTTGTCTAAACCTTCGCAACCCATCATAACGATTATGGTGTTTTGAAACCTGCCCCTCATAGCTTGTGACACGAAGAGCGGAGTTATCCCAAAATATCTTATCCCTCTTTCTCTTTCCTCTTCGGAAAATGAAACGCTTACAAGTTGGCTGGCCAATTGCTCAGAGACATATTTTGCTTTGCTATAAATTTCAGAAGTGAAAAGAGTCACTGGGCTTTCTGTTCCCTGAGCCTCCGTAGCAGTTGAGTGCACCCTCAAAATTATTATACTGTATCCATAGGATGGCAGTTTTCTGTAAAACTCCACGGTCACTTCTTCGCCCTTGTAGTAGTCTACGGTGAACCCAGCTGTTTCAAGAATGTTTGTAGATGTTTGAATAAAAGTTTGATTGGGCTGAGAAAGGCTTAGATGATCTACGATAGCAGCCTTAAGACTTGATGCTTGAGGAGTATCGACATTGGAAAGTGAAAAAGAATAGATGGCGTAACATATCAGAATAATAAGGAGAAACCAAAAAAGCCCCCATACTAAGGTTTTCCGAGATCCACGTTTCTTCATTTTTCGGTTCAACCCCTTTTCTTCTTACGCTTAACAAAGGCGAAGATTGTGGTTAGAGCAAATATGATTGTTGAGGTCAATCCAATCCATGGGGCAAGCAACTCAAACTTACTTACCGGAACTATGACGCCCCCTACCGACTTAGATACGGTAACACTACCATCGTTAGCTGTGTGAGGGATTGATTGTTCAAATGAGCTGACCAGTTTTGTGTCGTATAGATCTAAAACACAGCTTCCCAGTGTCTCGGCATAGAACGTAACAGAGGCCAGTGTTCCACTGCCGTTTACCCCACGTACGTTGCCCAAAAGTGTGCAGTCAACGAGGATGTAGCCCACGGTATTGTTTGTTTTCTGCCAGAAGAAGGTACTGCCACCCTGCTTAAGGAAAGATCCCTCGGAAACGTCAATAACATCTAAGATGTTGGGGTTCCATCCCAATTTAAACTCCCAACCGTAGAGATCAATGACATCGGAGACTCTTATGTCAATAACGAAAGTTTGGCCAACCGTTACAGTTTTTGCGGAGGGATACGCATAAACCGTTGTGGTTGGTGAAGCCGAGATTTGTGTCACAATTAATGCTGAAAAAAGCATCATTGTTGATAAACAAACTAGCTCTAAGGGCAGTAGAGCATTCCTCTTCTTGATGATTTTCACCCACGGTTTCCTCCGGGTATCCCGTATTCCCGATGTTTAACCGCTTTTATTTACTTTATTTCTCAAGGGGAAATAGAACAAAAAGGAGAGGGAGAAGGTCGGTAGTGTTAGTAGGTTTCTCCTAGGTTCGCTGCAATAGTTGTCAAGTCGTAGAGGTCCACGACGTAGTTGAAGTTAAAGTCGACCTCGAAATAGTAGTTCCTTATTCCCGGTGTGTCTCCATACGCCTTAGCCACGTGCACCAAGTCGTGGATGTCGATTTTGCCGTCAGGGACACCTAGGGCATAGGGGCCTGTCACATCTCCTATAGGAATGGGTTTTATAGGCCTTATGCAGTAGCGAAGGACTATGCCAACAATCTGTTTTATTGGATATTCAATCTCAACTGTGAAGGTCTTCCAGTTATCTATAACGTTTAGTTCCCCAAATCCATCGTCAACCCATAATTTCATTGTCATGTTGAACCCATCTTTGCGGTAGTGGAACGTAACGTTCCAAACGTCCCAAAGACCTGAGACGTAAAAGTCTCTGCCTGAATAATTCAGTGCCACCATCTTAGTACTGACTAACTTGGCTACGTGGAAGGTATAGTTGTATGGTATAACTGCTATATGCACCGGATGGAGCGTCCAAAAGAGGCACACTTTTGCCGATTTATTGACCTCGGCGAAAGCCCCGATATATCCGTACGCCGGCTTACCTCCGTAAGTTTCGACCATTCCCATCATCGCGACGAAAGTTGGTTCTGTGGCTGACTGAGCTAAAGTAGGAATCGAAGTCATGGCCAAAGTCATCAAAAGGAAAGTCACGAATACAGGTTTTTTCATTCTTCATATCCTTCTCTTCATTTTCGCAATATTTATGTTAAAAAAGAGAAATAAAAGCTTTTCCCAGCTTATTTTCCTTCATTATTGTTGAAAATCGTTTATTTCATTAAAACAATGTTGAGAACCGTTTATTCATAGCAGAAAGCCCATTTTCATCCTTTTTTCTAGGTATCTGATCACCATCTTCATTTCACTCCGCACTTTTTAAATAAAACGAGCAACACCAGTTTTAATGAAGAACTATGGCAGTAAAACTATACATAATATTCTTTCTTTTCACATTTCTAACTGTTCTCTTCCCTATTGCCACAGTTTTGGGCGTGTATCAACTTGAATATAGAATTGAGGTGCATGCAGATGGCTCGGCCACATGGATTATCGAACACGTATTTGTCAAAGGGGAAGACGAAGCACTGTTTGCACAGCTTTCTAGCCCCATATATTTCAGCGATACTTTCGTCGAAAGCATAAAGTCGCTTGTAAACGCGACAAAGGAAGAAACGAGCAGAATAAATATGACTGTTGAAAATTTTGAAATGACGGTCAGCTTTTCAAGCTCTTACAGCATCGTGAAATACCAGTTTCACTGGAGAGAATTCGCTGAAACCGAAGGCACACAGATTAGAATAGGTGATGTGTTTGAGGTTGATGGACTGTTTCTCTACGGAGAGGGCACAGTAAATATAGAATACCCTCCTGAGTACATGATTAAAAACGTTTCTCCAAGACCAAACGCCCAGTCAGATCAAACGCTCACATGGTATGGAATCAGAGACTTCAGAGCGGGAGAACCAGAAATCGTGCTTGGCGAAAAAGCCGCTTCTGGATTTGAAGTAGTCCTAAAAGAAAATGCCCTTGCAATTGTTGGTCTAATAGCCCTCATCGGGGTCAGTTCAATTAGTCTCTATTACTTCAAATTGAGGAAAAAAGAGGTTGTAGTAGCTAAACCACCTATTCCTCCTAGCGTTCTTGGAATAGAGGACGACGAAGAAAAAGTTGTTAATCTACTTAGAGCTGCTGGTGGAAGTATGTACCAGTCCACTATAGCAGACCAATGCAGGTTTTCAAGAGCAAAAACCAGCAAGCTTCTAACAATAATGGAAAGTAAGGAAAAAATCAGGAGAGAAAAAAGGGGAAGGGAGAGGGTAGTAACGTTAATAGAGAGGGGTAAGAGAATTTGAGAAGACAGAAACAAGAGAGGGGCTTCTTGTTGAAATCAATTTTGCCAGTCAGAAAAATCCTTTTGTGGACCACACTTTTACACTTGCTCATCATAATAACTCCGACAGTTTCAGTTAACGCATCTTCAAGCACCGCAGTAAAGGTGGAACCATCTGCAAAAATGGCAAACGTGGGTGAAACCTTCACGGTAAACATCACAATCACCGATGTCCAAAATCTATTCGGGCTTGAAGTTACTCTCTACTGGAACTCATCAATTCTACAAATGATGAGCGTAGATGTTCGGTTGGGCGTTGAATCCTACCCAGACGGAGTTCTTCATGAACCTGTCTCCATCGTGAAAAACGAAACAATCCAGGAGGAAGGTAAATACCAGCTTGTAGCCATGTCAACGGGTTCTGAGACACCCTCATTTAATGGCACTGGAAACATCGTAAGAATTACCTTCAACGTCACTGAGGTTGGAAGTTGCAAATTGAATCTAGAAACTAAGCTCGCCGACAAGCCCCCAGTCGGTGATGTCTCATCATCGATCGCTCATGATACAATTGACGGATTCTTCGGCCGTGAAGCGCCGGAGCAGCCCCTCTGGCTATACATCGTCATTACAATAATAGTTATGGTGCTGATAGTGGCGGCGGCAGTCATGTACCGTAAGAGAACCAAAAAAGCCTTTTAGCCGAAGTTTTTAACCATTTACAACTACTCTAGGAGGGTTTGTTGTTGGAGAACTCGTTTGAATGTCTAGCTTTGCTGAAAAGAGAAGACCTTAGGAGAATTCACTCTTCTACGTTGAAGATTCTTGAAGAAACGGGGGTCAGGGTGGACGAGGAAAACGCGTTAAAACTGTTAGATGATGCTGGGGCAACTGTGGATTTCAAACGGAGGATTGTGAGGATTCCGCAGAGTTTGGTTGAGGAATTGATCAAGAAGGCAAGGAAATGTGTTAGGTTATGTGGCAGAAATCCGAAGCATGATCTGACCTTGGGAGAGGGCAGGGTTTACTTTATGACCTCCAGTACTGGGATCAGAGTTCTAGATATGGACACTGGGGAAGTTAGGCAGTCGACGAAGAAAGATGTGGAGGATAGCGCGAGGCTAGCAGATGCTTTAGAGAATTTTCACATTTATTCAATTATGGTGGATGCTCTTGACTGCCCACAAGAAATTATGGGTCTGGAAGAAGTTGATGCAATGTTCAATAACACTGAGAAACACATAGACACTGGTGCTCTAAGCACTGACAACACGAGGGATGAGATTCGGATGGCGGCGGCTGTAGCAGGGGGCTTCGAAGAGCTCAGGAAAAGGCCGATAATAGACTTTATGCAGACTCCGGTTTCCCCGCTTATACAGGACAGAGGGAACACTGAGGCTATCTTGGAATGCGCCAAGCATGAGGTTCCCCTCATAGTTTTGAATATGGCGCAGGCTGGGGGCACCTCGCCTGTGACGGTTGCAGGCACCCTTTCCATAACTAATGCTGAGGTTTTAAGCGGTATGTTGATTGCGTATTTAGCGAATCCTAATGTGCCTTTGATTTATGGCACGTCTTCCATTGTTTTGAATATGAAAAGTCTGTCTGGACCGTCGATTTTTGGTCTTGTTGAGGATGGCTTGATCGCTATGGGGGCTGCACAACTGGCGAAGTTTTATGGTTTTCCTTCGTTGGTTAATGCTTCTTTTGAAGGTTGGTCAGAACTTGATGAGGAACGGCTGAACTTTTTTGGAGCGGTAATGGCGATGTTGCCTCCTCTGGCTAAGGCGGACATTCTTTATGGTGGGGGGTTGATTGAAGATGCGAAGACTTTGTCGTATGAGGTTATGGTTATCTCAGATGAGGTGGCTGGTATGGTTCTTCGAGCCCTAAGAGGCATTGAAGTGGGTGAGGAGACGTTAGCTGAGGATGTTATTCATAAGGTTGGACCTGGCGGGAATTTCCTCTCTGAGAGACACACGCTTGAACACTTGCGGAAGGAAATTTTCATTTCAGAAATATTGGATAAGCCGAAGGGGAAGGATGTCAGGGAGGCTGCTACGAGGAAGGCTAAGCAGCTTTTAAGCACCCATAGGCCGGAACCTTTAGATAAAAGTGTTCAAGAGGAGCTTAAAAAAATTGTTAGGGATGCTTGGAAGAGGAAACGAGGAAGAATGTGAGAACCTTTCGCTTGCAAGGGGCCGGCGTGACTACTTTAATTAGATGAGAAATAGAATGTTATGAAGTCTCTCGTGATATCGCTTTTCATCGTTACCGCCGTAACTCGAGGGGGGCACGCGCGGATGGGTGTCCGTTTTTGAAGGCGTTCTGTAGCTTAGATAAGCAGTATGAAATGGTGGAAGAATGTTCTATAGGTCCTCTGAGTAAAGCTTAAATGGTCGTTCGCCCCTAACAAAATTGTGATTTAGAGGTTACCTCTGAATCTAAAGTGAATAAGATTGAAGAGAGGGAAAGGAGTGTTTCAATTAAGATCTAACAAGATTCTAATGTCTGCGACGTTAGCCTTCCTAATGTTGGGTAGTGCGTTAATAGCGAGTTATTTCAGCGTTGGACAAGCGTATACGCCTCCTGGCGGTTGGCCACCGGGTCAGCCATACTTCACTCTGTGGGCTGTGCTTAACCCGGATCCTTTCTGGGGGTATTACGGCGGTTACCATGATATGTTCTATAGGCTTCAGGCGGAATTTGCAAAGATTGGCATCAACCTTGAAATCAAGATACAAGGTGACATGTACGACAACTGGTATCTAATGTGGGAGGCTCCACTGGGCGGGCGTCCACCCGGCAAGCCACCAGGCCACTGGGATGTCACCGCTATGGAGTGGTGGATTCATCCCCATGGATTTCTGTGGATGGACGGAATAATACTATCCAAAGTTATACCTCCTTATGGTGGAAACATTTTCCCCTACCTGCGCAGAGAAAACGATGAACTCTATTGGAAGATGCAGACAAGCTTTGATGCTGAAGTCCGTAAAAGATACTCTTGGGCCTGGCAAGAATACCAAATGCATAATCCACCCATTATCAACGTTTACTATCCGAATATCTATCACTTCCGTGGTAAATACATTAAGGGTTACGACGAAACTGTATGGTGGTATGACCTCTCGAACATGCGCATTAACACTACTGGTTTAACTTTGCCATCTGCTGTTCAAGACCGTCTTAATGCAGGGACTATCATATATGGCGCTGCCGAGGCTTGGTGGTCTTATCTAGTGACTTTCGTAGACAGCTACACTGAGGAGCAATATGCCAACTTAGTTTGGGGAATTCTGTATAAGTCAAGCCTTGACCCATGGCCAGCTGAAGGAGTGACCCCACCTCCAGAGGATTATACCCTTAAACCTTGGTTAGCCAGTGATTTTCCACAAGGCATAGGCTGGTTTACAGACACGGATGGCAAGCAAGTTTATCGCACAAGGGTTCCTCTCCGACAGGGCGTTGTTTGGAGTGACGGCTATCCGTTCAACGCAACGGACGTGAAGTACAGCTTCGACCTCATCCTCGACAAATATGTCCTTTCAACAGCATGGGGTGACATTGCCCCCATAATAAAGCGTGCGGAACTCGTCCCAGGGAACCCCTACGCCATTGATTTTATTCTCTTCGAGCCCTACGTTGATCTTCCACTGATCCTTGCAGACACTTGGGGAGGAGGCATTCTACCATATCACGCTTTGAAAGACATAAGTCCCACAAGTTTGCGTGGCAGTCCTAAAAATAAGATATTTAGCCACGCGAAGACAGTGCCACAAATAGGGCCCTTCATGTATGACAGTGAAAGTACACCAGCTGGATATTCAGACATAACTTTCGTGAGAAACCCCAAGTTCTTCGGATATGACCTCGGTTGGGGACCCTACGGCATTGAAAAGGTTATTCTTAAGTATGTGCCAGATGCAGAGACTAGGCTAGCAGAAATACAAACCCACGCAATCGACTTCGGCGAATATCCAACGGCTCCTGTAGAAGTTTTTGAAGGGTTGATGGGTGACCCCACCCTCATAGTACAAGCGTGCCCATACGTTTCAAGCAATGACATTTGGCTGAACTTCAACAATCCACAGCTTAGCAACAGGTATGTGAGGTTAGCGCTGGCCCACGCTATCCCATACGATGCCTTATTCGCTGAAATATTCCCAGGCTGGGGCATTGTAAACCCAATTCCAGGAAAAAGTTGGGTACTTCCTTGGTCAGTTTACCACGAACCAGATGCTCTCGGCGGCGAGACAGTGCGTCTCTTCAACACTGAACTCTCAACCTACACCTACGACATTGCAAAGGCAAAACAATACTTGGCGATGTGGAATTATTCACGGGTGGGCAAAGACTATACTAAGGGACCTGTTGGCGACGCAGACTTTGACGGAACAGTAGACCTAGACGACCTATGGCAGTTCCTAGACAAATTTGGGAGTTCATGTGGTTATCCCTTGCCCTATCCAATAGACTGGTGGCCCCTAGAGTGGTCAGATGGCATATATCCATGGCCAGTGGAGAGCGGTGCCTCAGTTGCCCCAGGCAACGACATTGACCCAGACTTCAACAATGATGGAACGGTAAGTGCAGCCGACTTCACCCTTTGGTTCAACAACTGGGGAAGAGAATACCCGTTCCCAGGAGCCTGGTAACGATGCGGAAAACATGGCTGGCAATACCCCTCATACTCGCTCTGGTCATTCTAGGCCAAAGCTCAACCCCACCATCATCAGCCCTTGCGTACCCAGCCATCTACATAGAGCCCGCATCCATAATAAACACAGAACTGACGCCAAGCAAAAACTTCACCATCTCAATAAAAACAAATTATACGGGAGCAGACATTTGGGGTTGGGAACTAACCCTAACCTATAACCCCATAGTTCTAAACGGCGTTAAAGTCGTAAACGGAGGCCTCATCGTTAACCAAACACATCCAGCCACGTTTGGCGCTGGAACCTTCGACAACAACGCTGGAAAACTATCATTGACAGGATGCTACTTCGATGTCTCCCCTACTAAGCCTGTGAACGTAACATCTGGACCCGGAACCCTCGCTAACGTAACCTTCCACGTTGTGGGCACTGGAGACACACCCATAACCCTTGGAACTGAAACAAGACTCATTGACGGAGATGGAGAGAACATTGTAGACGCTCGCCTGATGCCCTATAACATAGGACACGGCTACTTCCGCAACACTGCTTTTGCCGTTGTCCACGATGCGAGGGTACTTTCGGGCACGGTAAACGACACTTCACTGTACGTGGGCAGAGCAGTAAACATCAGCGTTACAGTCAAGAATGAAGGAAATGTTAGAGAAAGATTTGATGTCAGCATCTACTACCGCGTCATCCAGTCCAACTGGCTCATCTACAAGGCAACAGTTGAACTGAATGGTGGAGCAACACAGGCTATAAACGTTGTTTGGAATACAGCCAACTCATTCGTAGGAACCAGCAACATAACAGTTGTGGCTAGTCAACTATTCAATGAAACGGATACCGCTGACAATCAGTTAGTCATAGCTGCGGTCCACATTAGAATTTTAGGTGACATCAACGCAGATCGCGTAGTTGACAGTAAGGATTACATGCTACTCATCGGGGTCTACCCAGACCCAAATCCGCCACCTGCAGATCCAGAAGCTGACCTAGACAACGATGGAACAATTGATGCAGACGACTGGATGATCCTCGTTGGAAACCTAGGCAAAAAAGAATAAAGCATAGACACACGAGCACAAGACAAAAACTCAACCTCCCCCCCTTTTTGTTAAATAAGATGCTTCAGAGAAGATTTAAACTCAATTCCAGAATTAACCTCCACAACTTTTAAATTTGCGGAATCAGCATACATCATGAAGAAAGAAAGAGAAGGGAGAGGAACTATGAGAAGTAAGAAGCATTTAGGTACATTATTTATCCTAATGTTACTAGCTAGCATGGCCACAATAAGTTTACCGTCAACATCTTCTCAATCAACAGTTACTTTCAGAGTTGAACCCAACGTAACGAGTGGAGTGGCGCCAGGCGAACTAGTGATGGTTGACGTATACATTGATTCTCCTGTAGGAAGTGCCATCGTTGGATGGGCAATCAGTATAAGAGTTAATCCAGACGTGTTGAAGCCCGGGTATGATTTTGGTCCTCCATACGGTGTTTATTGGGCAGTATCCGGTATGGATGGTTACTTCCTCTACGACTGGTGTATGGTGACAGTAGGGGGTAAACCGAGGTGGCCACAGGGCACAAAATTCGAACCCGGCGCCATAGATGTGACGGCTGGAAAAATCACAGGCTCCATCGAAGGCATAGTATCATGGTCAGATTTAGAGCGGGGAGTAGGAGCCAGCGGCACGGGAAAACTTGTAACCCTCTTCTTCACCTCTAAGTCCGCAACCGGCTACTCACCAATCGTGATAGCAGAAGCTTACTACTATACAAGCTGGAACAGGCCAGACCTAGACAAACGAGTACCAGATGTCATAATCCATGGACACTACAACACGCAACCTGCGCACGATGTGGCTGTCACGTACATCTCAGCTCCAGCTAGCGCGGTAGTTGAGGACATCGTGCCAATCGAGGTAGAAGTATTCAACATAGGTGCCAACAGTGAAACCTTCACCCTAGAAGTCTCCTACAACACAACAGTTATCGAAGCCAGACCGGTGTCACTAGCCTCTCTAGCCTTTAAAACTGAGTTGTATAGTTGGAACACAACGGGAGTAGCGCTTGGCAGCTACACCCTCAAAGCTAACGCCACATTAGCAGGAGACATCAACCTTGCCAACAACGTGAAGACCACAACTATTGAGATATTACCAGCTCCACCTGACGTAGCTGTCACCTCTGTCTCGGCTCCGTCCCAGGCAACTGTTGGAGACATCGTGGGCATCAGTGTAACTGTGGCTAACCTGGGCTGCCCCGTGACCCTAAATCTAAAACTCACTTACGACGGAACAATTATTGGAACCAGACTTGTGTTACTAGCCTCTGAAACATCAAAAACTGAGTTGTTTAGTTGGAACACAACGGGAGTAGCGCTTGGCAGCTACACCCTCAAAGCTAACGCCACATTAGCAGGAGACATCAACCTTGCCAACAACGTGAAGACCACAACTATTGAGATATTACCAGCTCCACCTGACGTAGCTGTCACCTCTGTCTCGGCTCCGTCCCAGGCAACTGTTGGAGACATCGTGGGCATCAGTGTAACTGTGGCTAACCTGGGCTGCCCCGTGACCCTAAATCTAAAACTCACTTACGACGGAACAATTATTGGAACCAGACTTGTGTTACTAGCCTCTGAAACATCAAAAACTGAGTTGTTTAGTTGGAACACAACGGGAGTAGCGCTTGGCAGCTACACCCTCAAAGCTAACGCCACATTAGCAGGAGACATCAACCTTGCCAACAACGTTGCCACCACACCCATCGAAATAATGCCCATCAAAATCTACAGAGTTGATCTGATGAGGCGCAGCGCCTGGCCAGAACACCACCACCACGTCGAAGCTAAATACACCATGACAATAAAGCTCTTTGCCATAATTGAAAACGTCGGAACAGAAGCGACCTATGGCAAAGTCGCCTTCACAATAGAAAATCCAGTGGGCGTTCCTGTTGGCAATGTGGAAACAGCTCCTCAGCTCTTAGCTCCAGGAGAGATGTACGGCAACGAGAAAGAACTCAGATACTACACGAGTTGGACAGTGCCAAGCTATGGCAAATACTACGTCACGGCACAAGTCTACTATGACGCTGATGGTGATCTAGGAACAGCGGATTGGACACCAAGCCCCGACAAGCCAAAAACATTCAGCTTCTCAGTGGTACCCTAAAGGCAAAGGCAAAGACTAGGATCGATCCGAACCCTAGCCTCCCCTATTTTTTAATACAAGAAACTCGTTGAGAGATGGAAAGATGCAGAGCGGGAAAAAGAGTTCCTCCGCATTTCTCTTCATCTTAATAATTTCAACTCTACCATTTGTGACAAACACTGCAGAAATCACATGGTCCCCTGAAACTCCACTCACAACGAACCCAGCATTCGACTGGAATCCCTGCAGCGGACAAATTCTTCAAGCCGCTAACAGGACGATCTGGATTGTATGGGCATCAAACAGAACAGGAAACTACGACATTTTTTATAAGATTTCGTCGGATGGCGGCGCTACCTGGTCCAACGACATGCAGTTAACCACATACCAATATGGAGATGACTACCCATCGATCATGCAAACTGCAAACGGCTCAATTTGGGTGGTCTGGGCAAGAGAGATAAGGACACCCGTTTGTCATTGGGACCTATACTATAAGACTTCGTCCAATGGCGGTGCTGCCTGGTCCAACGAAAAACCGCTCACCACAGACCCAAACTTCGACTTTCGCCCATCAATCACCCAAACCGCCGACGGAACGATATGGGTTGTATGGCATTCAGACAGAATATGGGTTTGGGACCCCGAAGAAAATAAAAGCATACCCCAAGACGACATTTTTTATAAGACTTCATCAGATGGGGGCGCCACATGGTCCAATGACAAACGATTAACCACAGACCCAAAGGATGATGGGACTCCATCAATCACTCAGACCAACGATGGCAAGATTTGGGTAACTTGGTCCTCAGACAGATATGATGGTCGTGACATCTTTTATAAAACATCATCGGATGGTGGGACCACATGGTCCAACGAATTTCGACTCACCGAGCATATAGGCAACGACTGGACCCCTACAATTATTCAAATCACTAACGGAACAATATGGGTTGTTTGGCACTCGACAAGGGAAGGAAACTACGACATCTACTATAAGACTTCCGATGATGGTGGAGGTAGCTGGTCCAACGACTTGAGGCTAACCACTCACTCAAATGTTGATGTAACACCCTCAATCACCCAAACCGCTGACGGCGAGATTTGGATAGTTTGGGCTTCAAACAGAGCGGGAAACTATGATATATGGTATATAAATACAATCAAGGTTATTCACGACGTAGCTTTAACCTTCATTGCACCTAACTCAACCGCTGTGTTTCTGGGAGAAACAGTCTCAATAGAGGTTGCGATCACAAATGAAGGAAACAAACCTGAAACCTTCAACATCACAGTCTATGCCGATAAAGATTGTGTCATTATCGGCGACGAAATCACCATTGGAACCAAAACAGCCACAAATTTGGCTCCTTCCAGTAGCGCCACCCTAACCTTCAATTGGAAAACCAAGGGTGTTTCACAAGGCGACTACACCATTTCAGCTTATGCATGGCCAGTTCAAGACGAAACAGACCTTATGGACAACTCCTTAACCAACGGTGCAGTCCGAATTAGAAAGCTTCTTGGAGATTTGGATTATGATGGCGATGTTGACGACGACGACTACATGCTCTTCCTTGGAAGCTACGGCTTATCTATCGGGAATCCGGGCTACAACCCCGACGCAGACTTTGATGGCGATGGCCATGTGGATCACGATGACTACATGCTCTTCCTTGGATACTATAATTCCAGCCCTGACTTGGATGGTGATGGCGATGTTGATGCCGTTGATTTCATCCTATTTATCGGAAGCTATGGCTGTTCTGTTGGAGATCCAGGCTATGATTCTAACGCTGACTTGGATCGTGACGGTGATGTTGACCACGACGATTATGTCCTCTTCCTTGCAAGCTACCGGTGAAAGTGGTCTTTAACAATTATTTTTGCTTATCAGAGGGAGCAACTGAATAATAGGTGTTTAGGATAGAACTTAACACCATAATCTTTAAGTTTTAAACTTAGTTATTATTTCTGGTGCTGGAAAGAAGGAGAAGAAATCATTGAAGCTTTCTAAAGCATTGCGTAAAAAAGGTTTTCTGCTCATATTAATGTATTCCTTTGCTTCCATCCTCTGCTGTCTAACAGTTCCCATAGCTACAGCTTCATCAACCGTTACCTTTTGGGTTCAACCCAACATCACTACTGGAGTAGCAGCAGGCCAAAAAGTAACGGTTGACATATACATTAACGCCTCCGAAGGAAGCGCCATCGTTGGATGGGAAGTCAACATAAAAGTTAATCCCGATGTGCTGATGCCCGGAAATCGAACACTACCACTACCCTGGGTTTGGGCAGAATCAGGCAAAGCTGGCTACTTCCTCTACGACTGGTGTAAGTCCGGCGGACGTAACTATAACACCACGTTCGAGGCTGGCACCAGAAATGTGACGGCTGGAACAATGACCGACGTCCTTGAAGCCGTTGTTGGCTGGCGCAACTTCACTCAGGGAACAGGAGCCAGCGGCATGAATAAAAAACTTGTAAGACTGTACTTCACCTCCAAATCTGCAACTGCCTACTCACCAATCCTGATAACAGAAGCATACTACTACACAAGCTTGAATGCCCCAGCGGATGACCAACGGGTGCCAAACATCATCAATGGACACTACAACAACCCAGTGCATGATGTAGCCGTCAAATCCATTACGCCCTCAGCACCAAGCGTATACCGCGGAGGCATGGTAACCCTCAGCGTAAAAGCCTTCAACCCAGGCGCCTACAACGAAACCTTCACAGTTACAGCATACTACAATAAAACGGCATCCATATGGCAGCCCATCAGAAGTACAAATTTCACACTAACCCCCCTCGAAACCCAAACAAAAGACTTTTGGCCCGTTTGGGATACTGAAGACGTTGAGCCAGGCAACTACACCCTCAAAGCTAACGCCACCCTAGCAGGAGACATCAACCTTGCCAACAACGTTGCCACAACAACCATCGAAATCGAGCAGCCACTGCACGATGTAGCTGTCACCGCAATTTCAGCTCCATCCACCGCAACTGTTGGAGACATTGTACCCATCAACGTGACTGTGGCTAACTTGGGCACCGAAACCGTAAACTTCACAGTCACAGTCTCATACGACGGAGAAATTGATGTAGAAAACGTCACGAAAGTAACTAAAGACGAAACTAGAGACTTAACAGTTCAATGGAACACGGCTGGAGTAACGCCTAACACCTACAACATCACGGCTTCAGCAGTCCTGTGGGCGGTGACAGGCTGGGTTGACAGAGTGGAAGGCAACAACATTAACACAACATCCATCACAATCACGCCAGGAGTGGGAGGAGACGCAGCCGTACTCAGTGTTGCGCCTTGGTTCAAGGGTCAAGTCTTGAGCGCCGCTTATAGAGCGTGGACAGTGCAAGTTAAAGTCACGGTGAAGAATAATGGCGCCGTGACCATAAGCTGCACTGTTAACGCCTACTGCTTCAACGCCACTGCCACCCACCTGATAGGAACACAACCCGTAAATGATCTGCCTGCTGGCCAAAATGCAACCGTGACGTTCAACTGGAACATCGCAGATCTCACGGCAAACACCATCTACACGTTGAAGGCTAACGTCACTATTATTGGACTTTCCGACAGCAACACTGCCAACAATCAACTCATCTATGGTCAAGTGAAGGTTAGGCTTTGGGGTGACGTGGACGACAACGGCGCAATCAACATCTTAGACTTAAAGAAGGTGAAGTTAGCCCTAAGCCTCCTCATAGTGGAGCCTTTCGCTGACTTAGACGGCGACTGTGACGTCGACATTCTAGACCTGAAAAAGGACAAGCTGATTCTCAGCGGACTCCTCAGTCCATATAGTCGATAGCAACATCTATCCCCTTTTCCCCTCTTTTTTAAGGAAAAATTGTGCCATCACCCCTCGAAAATCAAGTTTTCTGCCAACTCCAAAAAGAGCAGGGAGCTTTTAGAAAATTCTGACACCACCTACTTTAACAAGGTTAAAACAAAAACGTTGAAGGCGGGTGCGGAGACCCATACAACATCATAGACGCCGAAATGGACCATAAGAGCAGTTGCACCACTCCTCATCCTCTTTGCGCCAGAAGGTTTCGCACTGAAAACTTTCAACAGATGCTTTTAGCAAGATGTTTATTCCTTTTGTTGAATATTTCTTATGATAAAAATAAAGGCAGAAAAGAAGGGCTTGTTAAGTTATCCTTCCGTGACTTTAGTGTTACCGTGTCTCATCATAAGTCTGCGTTTCAAAGGTTCTCTCTGTGTTCTTTGCTTCAGGATAATCATGGAAACTGCGAGAATGACGAGCACGAGCAGTAAGGGTATCTCTGTTGGGTATTCTGGTATGATTTCAATACTCCACTCTGAAGTCATGGTGTTGTCTTCTAGGTCGGCGTCGCCGTCGAGAATTGCCTCAGCCGTTATGTTGTATTTTCTCAGCGCTACGCCTCTAACATCCCAATCGAACTTTACGGTTTTAGAGTCTCCAGCGGACAGGGTGACAGGTTTCGTGCCGATGACTTCCGAGTCGTATGTGATAGTAACATTGAAGGTTTCAGGGAAGTCGCCCTCATTTGCGACGCCCACGCTGATGGTTACGTTGATGTCAACCCTAAATGAACTTGCCGTGATGTTGGTGATGGCTACGTCGTGAGCCAAGAGTGTGATCATTGTGATGTTGAAGTTGTTGGTTAAGTCGACATCCTCGGGGACAATTGCGGTCGCGTTTATGACGTACTCGCCAGGTGTTAGTCCAGTAGTGTCCCAGGCGAAGGATTCGGTTTTTGATGTCGCAGAAGCTAGTGACATTAGTCTGGTTTCAATAATTGTTCTGTTGTAAGTGAGAGTTAGGTTTAGGGCTACAGGGCCGCCTAAGTTAGCCACAGTCACGTTAATAGTCACGATGTCTCCAACAGTTGCTTGGGATGGAGCCGAGACAGAGGTGACAGCTACGTCAAATGTTGGTTCATTGTAGTGTCCATGGATTATGATGTCTGGTATGCGTTTGTCTAGGTCTGGGACCTTCCAGCTTGTATAGTAGTAGGCTTCTGTTATTTCTATTGGTGAGTAGGCGGTTTCGTTTTTGGAGGTGAAGAAGAAGGTTACAAGTTTCCCTGTGCCGTTGGCTCCTACTCCCGGCTCTAATCCTGCCCATCCTGCTATGGCTTCGATTGTGCCTGTGATTGTTCCAGCCGTCACATCTATGGCGCCTTCTTCAAACATGATGGTATAGTTACGTCCGCCGGACTTACACCAGTCGTAGAGGAAGTAGCCCTCCATACCTGATACTGCCCAAAAAACACCGTATGGATCACCGAAATCATATCCGGGCTCCAACACATCAGGATTAACTTTTATGTTGATTGTCCATCCAACTATGGCACTTTCTGGGTCAGGAGCGTCAATGTATATGTCAGCCATCACTAATCCAGTAAGTCCCAAGGCATCACTCGTTACATTTTCAACCCGGAAGGTAACTGTTGATGAAGGTGCTGTAGCTATGGGAACTGTTAGACAGCAAAGGATGGAAGCAAAAGAATACATTAATATGAGCAGAAAACCTTTTTTACGCAATGCTTTAGAAAGCTTCAATGATTTCTTCTCCTCCTTTCTAACACTAAAACTATAATCGGATTTAAAACTTTAAAGGTTGTGGTGTTCAGTTCTATTTTAAACGCCTATTCAGCGCGCGCCCTTTGAAAGCAAAATTGTGAAGGTGACTGTGACGTTTTCACCTAAGTGTATACTGTTTTATGAAACTCATTATGAAAACATCATTCGCTGCAACAGTCATAGCAGCAAGAGAGTCTGACCTATGTAGCCGTAACCAACATTTGATACCATCAGAAAAATATAGAAAAAATCATAATAACTTATTTATCTTCGATTCGCCATTTACATTTTGTAAATTCGGATATTCATCAAAGAGAGAAAGGAGAAGAAAAACATGAAGACGCCTCATCAATTCTATAGAAAAAATCTTCTCTCATTAATAATGCTCCTACTCCTAGTACTAAGCCTACTCAACGCGTTAAGTCTAAACACTGTGGGCGTTTCGGCTGTGGAGTACCCATCCATTTGCATAGAACCCGCTGTCACCGAGGGAACATTAACTCCCGGCTCGAACTATACAATCTCCATATGCACAGATTACAACGGAAACGATATTTGGGGTTGGGATTTTACCCTAACCTACGATCCCCGAGTTCTTCATGGTGGCATAAATAAAACAGACACATGGACAGGCGACAACGTAACAAGAATGTTTGACGCAACTGGAACACCAGTTGTTCAAAACTCGGAGGAAGTTTATGTAAATCAAACTATCGTGACTAGAATTACAGAGAGAACAGACGTGTGGATTGGTGACAATGTGACAAGAACATTTTGCACAACCCAACCAGTCTTTCCAGAGTCAGAAACAGTCCTAGTTGGCGGATTTCCTAAAAAAAGGGATGTACACTACACTATAGACTATTCTACTGGCAATATAACGTTCGAGATTGCACCGGAGACAAATGCAGAAATAAAGGTGGTATATGACATATGGGGAGACTACACCATAAACTACTCTACAGGCACCATCGAATTTCCAACTCCAAATCCACCTCCACCCAGCGGAGTGGAGATAAAAGCCACATATTTATATGGCGGAATCAATAACGGCGACCTCATCACCACAGCCAAACATCCCTCGGCCACGTTTAAGCCGGGGGCTTTCGACAACACGATAGGCAAATTATCATTGACAGGAGCATTATTCCTCTCCCTCAAACTGCCTATGCCCACAACATCTGGACCAGGAACCTTGGCGAACATAACGTTCACTGTAGTGGGTTTCGGAGCATGCAACATAACCCTTGTCCCAGTAACCGACCTTTTAGGGTATACTCAAGGCGGATATGGAGATATGTATTACATTATAGATGCAAAAACTATGCCCAATCACATACAACACGGCTACCTCCTTAACGTTCAGCCAATTCACGATGTAGCCGTTAGGGACCTTGTCGCCCCAGCCACAGCAGTTCTTGGAGACCTTATTCCAATTTACGTAACCGTTATAAACGAAGGTAGCTTCACGGAAACCTTCCACGTAACAGTTCATGCCAACATAACTCTCATCGGAAATCAACCGAACAATATCTTAACAAGTGGAAACAGAAAAACTCTAACATTCAATTGGAACACTATAGGTTTCACCGCGGGCAATTACATGCTGAACACCACAGCCATCGATGCCGAAGATGAAAAACTTGCGAATAATAACCTGACCAAAACAATCGAACTTAAGACTGTTCACGACGTAGCCATTACCAGCATCGAAGTCCCAGACGAGGTGGCCGTCGGAGAACTCGTGTTCGTTAACGTGACCGTTACAAACCAAGGCTCATATGACGAGAATGTTACAGTCACGGTTTTCTACGACGACACACCCATAAACACCACAGTCATAGATGTGCTGCCCCTAAGAGAGTCTGAAATAGTTAAGCTCAGCTGGAACACCACAGACTTAAGCATAGGCATGTATACGATAAAGGCCACGGCAACTATTGCTTTAGACGAAGACCCAAGCGACAATACTAATACCAGACAAATCGAACTCAAGTTTGGTTATGATGTAGAAGTTGTGCGCATCTTAGCCCCGTATGAGGCAGTCGTTGGAGAACTCGTAAACATCACTGTTATCGTTAAAAACGTCGGTGTGTACGACGCAACTGACTTTGACGTGAAGGTGACCTACGATGCTGGCCCCATCGGAACGCAATCAATCGAGCTGTTGCTTTCAGGAGACTCGACATCCCTCTCATTCAACTGGGACACCACAGATGTTGACCCAGCTGCCTACAAGATAACGGCTGAAGCAATCCTAGCTACGGACGAAGACCTAACCAACAATAAGGACACCAAATCAATCTTTATTAAAGCTCCTCCCATAGCCTCCTTCACTTTTTCACCGATTGAACCAATTGTAGCTGAGACGGTGACCTTTAATGCTTCAGCTAGCTATGACCCTGATCTTGGCGGCGAGATAGTTAGCTATGCATGGGACTTCGGAGACGGCACCACCAAGGTTTACGTGAAGGACGTAAACTTAACAGCCATTACAACCCACGCCTACACCGCGGCCGGAACCTACACGGTGACCCTGAACGTGACCGACAAAGACAGCCTAACCGACACAGCCACAACTGACGTGAAGGTCCTGCTCCACGACATAGCCATCACCAACGTCACGGCCTCCCCAAACAAAGTGAAAATCGGAGAACCAGTATCCATCAACGTGACTGTTGTGAACGAAGGCACTGAAAAAGAAACTTTTAACGTCACCGTCTACTACGGCGACACCATAATTGAAACACGGTCTGTCACCGAACTGGCTTCCGGCGCGTCTCAATCATTGATCTTCAGCTGGGACACATCTGACGTCACGGCTGGAACGTACACGATAAAGGCCTTAGCGACCAACGTAACCGACGAAACAGACACAGACGACAACACCTTCACAGACGGCACCGTCAAGGTTGAAGAGACACCAGCTTTAGGTATCCTCCTATACGTGGCAGCCGCTGGAGCATCAGCAATCATCATAGCGGCGGTAGCCATCTACTTCCTAAGGATCAGAAAACCAAAACCAACATAACAACCAACTCACTCCTTTTTTCCTCTTCCCCTTTTAAATAAGCATACGAGAAAACCGCTATAAACCGAAAAATCACCAAAAGGTTTTTAACTCCAATATGGGGGAGAAAGTTCATAAACCTCCCCAATCTATACTGAGATTACTACAGCGGGTGAATCAAGTGAGAAAAAAACTGTTGTGGATATGTCTCATCATACCACTTGTCCTTAGCCCACTCTATGTAAACTTGATAGGAGTTGCCGCAGCACCAGAGACACATGACATAGCAGTTATTAGCGTTACTCCCTATCCAACCACGGTGGGATTAGGCCAGCTAGCAAACGTCACCGTTATAATCAAAAACCAAGGAACAGAAAATGAAACCTTTAGCGTCACCGCTTACTATAATAACACAACCATCGAAACACAAAACGTCGCCAACCAAGCCCCAAACACAAATAAAACTCTAACCTTCGTATGGAATACAACAGGCATAACGACTGGAACATACTCCATAAATGCGACAGCGAGTATTGTATCCGGCGAAATCGATAAAGCAGACAACACGCTCATCTCACCCACCAAAGTTAAAGTGGTTTCTCCGTACATTACCGTGCTCCCTCGAAACACAGTAGTTCTCACATCGACACTAGGTCAAAACTACACGATTTCCATATACACGAATTATAACGGCAGCGACATTTGGGGTTACGAGTTCGAACTAACATATAATCCTCTAGTTTTATATGGCGTCAAAGTTGTTAACGGCGACCTTATAACAGAAGAAGGCGACCTCCTTTTTAGCGAGGGAGATTTCAACAACACCGTGGGCAAATTATCGCTGCCAGGAGCAGCCGCCATTAACATGTCCACTATTCCATATACCAAATTGGCATCAACTGGACCAGGAGTACTAGCCAACGTCACTTTCACAATAGTAGGGTTGGGAGAATCCCCCATAATTTTTGGATCCAAAACAAGACTTATGCGTACAGACGGAACCAACATTATAGATTATTTCGATGATCTAGATCCCGATCCAACAAGAGGAAAATTCTTACACGGCTCCTTCCGGAATGTTCTAGAAGCAATCCACGACGTAGTTGTCATAGGTATTGACCCCTACCCGCAATCAGTGGAAAAAGGTGAACTTGTAACCATTAATGTTACGATTAGAAATAAAGGAACAGCGGCTGAGAGTGTTAGTGTTAAAGTTTACTATGGCTATGATCCGGTTACTGGGCCTCTGTACCCTATTGGAAGCCCGAAAATCCTCAATGTTGAAAGTGCCTCAAACAAAACCATATCCTTCTCATGGAACACAACTGAGGCATCTGTAGGAACCCATCCTATAACGGCTATAGCTGAACTACCTGAGGGCATTACGGACATAAATCCAGATGACAACACGTTGAAAATTGACGATGCAGTTGAAGTGAAACTGCGTGAAAGCCCCCCACTCCCCATTTTGGAAATCTTCGCCATTGCAGCCGTAATTGTAGTTATCATGATAGTTGTATATAACTTGAAGCAAAGAAAGAGAAAGAAGCCCGCTTTCGACTAGTAAAATCCATTTCCCATTTTGTTTTTCCATTAGGATATCATAAAATTTTGTCTAGATAAAGTTTAAATTAGGGGGATCATAATAACACAGTCTCTGACACTTATAAAAACCGGAGGGCAATCTCATGACATTAAGGACCTATGTTATTAGAAGATTAATAGTGATTGTTCCTACTTTCTTCTTTATTTCAGCGCTTGTGTTCACGATAATCCATCTTGCTCCTGGCGACCCGTCAAGAATTCTTATTGGCGAGAAAGGGCGAGTTCCCCAAGAGATACTTAATTATTATAGGGCAAAACTAGGTCTTGACCAACCAGTTGTTGTTCAATACTTCTTATGGTTAGGTTCATTTTTGCAAGGTGATCTTGGATACTCCTTTGTTAATATGAGGCCGGTTATCGGCCTGATAGGTGAAAGAGTTAGATACACATTAGAACTAATGCTTATAGCTGAAGTTATATCGGTTGCTATCGCAGTTGTCTTAGGGGTCATTGCTGCCGTTAAACACTACTCAATAATCGACGCTATAGCTTCAACAGGGGCACTAGTCGGATATTCAACACCCAATTTTTGGATGGCATTAATGGCAATAATGCTTTTTGCAGTTCAACTAAGATGGCTCCCAGCTTCTGGAACTCGAACCCTCGGTATAACTTTTGCCTCACCCATTGACGCCTTATTTGACCATCTAAAACATCTTGTACTTCCAGTATCCGTTCTTGTTCTCTTATGGACGGCTTACCTTCTCCGAATGGTGAGATCAAGTATGTTAGAAGTGTTGGGACAAGATTACATTACCACTGCTAGAGCTAAGGGCTTAAAAGAAAGAATAGTAATCTACAAGCATGCCCTAAGAAATGCTTTGCTCCCTGTAATAACGTATGAAGGTTACTCCGTAGGATACCTTTTCGCTGGCGAATCAGTTATAGAGTATATATTTTCTTGGCCAGGTTTAGGTCAATTTATGGTTGATATGGCTGTTCTTAGGGATTATCCTACACTGATGGGTCTCGGTATGATAATTGCGATTATGGTTCTTCTCGCAAACCTAAGTGCAGACGTAGCTTACGCCATAGCAGACCCGAGGATAAGATATGAATAAAACGACCCTGAACAAACGCCTACATACAGAGTCAGAGGAGAAAACTAAAGTCTACAAGCCGTCGAGGGCCACTCGACTCTTTACTGTTTGGAGGAAACTTAAAAGGAGTAAATTGGCATTAGCTGGCTTCGGAATAGTTCTATTTATGTCGCTTGTCGCACTTGTTGCGCCCATAATCGCTCCATACGAACCTGGATGGATGGGGAGCGCAAGGCTTCCCCCATCATTAGCTTATCCCTTCGGGACAGATGCTAGAGGCAGAGATATGCTTAGCTTAGTCATTTACGGTTCTAGAATTTCCCTCTACGTTGGAGTTGCCGCCGTTGCTTTAGAATTGCTTATCGGTGTGAGTTTCGGGATGATTGCAGGCTACTTCGGAGGGAAGATTGATGAGATATTAATGCGGATCACAGATGTCATTCTAACCTTGCCTGAACTTATGTTATTAATTATAGCCGTCGCTGTATTTGAGGTACGAAGTATACACATAATAGTACTGGTAATGGGATTGGTTGGATGGCCTTTCGCGGCTAGGGTGGTGCGAAGCGAGTTCTTATCCCTCAGAGAAAGAACCTATGTGGAAGCAGCACAATCTATGGGAGCTAGCAGTTGGCGCATTATGGTACATCATATTCTGCCTAACGTATTGCCCATCGTCATTGTTCTCGCAACTATGGAAATACCATGGTACATTTTTTATGAGGCAAGCCTTACTTTCTTGGGTTTTGGCGATCCTGCATCAGCATCTTGGGGCGTACTCTTGGAGTTAGGATACTACTATATCAGAGAACAATGGTGGATGGTAACTTTTCCAGGATTGGCACTTTTCTTTACTTCAGTAGGGTTTAACCTTTTCGGAGATGGATTAAGAGACGCCCTAGATGTGACATTAAGGGAGTACTGACAAATGAACGAGCTTCTTCTGGACATCAAAGATTTAAGGACGTACTTTTTCACGGCAGAGGGACTAGTAAAGGCTGTTGACAGAGTTTATTTAAAAATGGCTAGAGGCGAGGTTCTTGGACTTGTCGGCGAATCAGGATGTGGCAAAAGCACGGTGGCCCTTTCAATTATGAGATTAGTTCGACCACCAGGCAGGATAGTAGGAGGCGAAATCTGGTTTGATGGCAAAAATTTGCTAGAGAAAAGCGAGGCGGAGATGAGGAAGATAAGGGGAGGAGAGATAGCTATGATCTTTCAAAACCCTACGTCTTCGATGAACCCTGTCTATACTGTGGGAAGCCAAATCGCTGAAGCTATAAGATTACATCAAAACGTACCAAGGCGTGAGGTAACGGAAAAAGTGGTGGAAATGCTGGATAGGGTAGGCATACCTGACCCAGCTAAAAGAGTGAAAGATCATCCGCATGAATACAGTGGAGGCATGTGTCAACGTGCCATGATTGCCATGGCCCTTTCATGCAACCCGAAACTACTAATCGCTGATGAGCCAACAACAAACCTAGACGTTACTATACAAGCGCAAATCTTAGACTTGATGAGAGCGTTGAGAAAAGAATTTGACGCCTCTATTCTGCTCATTGGACACGACTTTGGAGTTATAAGTGAGCTTTGTGATAGGATTACGGTTATGTATGCTGGAAAGGTTGTGGAGTCTGCTGATTTAACAACAATTTTCAAAAAAGCCAAACACCCGTACACTCAAGCACTACTTGAATCCATTCCTCGACTTGACATAGAGACAGAAAGGCTTCGCATCATTCCTGGGGACGTGCCCGGGCTCGTTGCCCCGCCCCCTGGATGCAGATTCCACGTAAGATGCGAATATGCCAAAGAAGTTTGTAGTAAGCAGGGACCTCCTCTAATTGAGATTGAACCGGGACATCAAGTAGCCTGCTTCCTGTACAGCGAGTAAACAAAAGTGTCCTCGATGGAATGATAGAAGTGTCAGAAACAATCCTTGAGGTTGTAAATCTAAGGAAATATTTCCCAATACACGGGGGAGTTCTTCTGAGACAAGTGGGAGCCGTCCACGCGGTTGACGGGGTAAGCTTTGAAGTAAAACAGGGAGAAACGTTGGGGGTGGTGGGAGAAAGTGGATGCGGAAAAACAACCCTTGCCAGGACAATTTTGCGAGTTATCGAACCAACTGCAGGCGTAGTCAGCTACATGGGACGTAACATCTTTGAATTGGACGGAAAAGAACTACGAAAATTACGACTGGAAATGGCGATGGTGTTCCAAGATCCATATGCATCCCTTAACCCCAGAATGACTATTGCAGACATTGTCGGCGAACCAATAGATATCCACGGCCTCGCTAAGGGAGAAGAAAAAGAGAAAAGAATTATGGAGCTGCTGGAAAGAGTGGGACTAGCTCCCTATCATCTCTACAGATATCCACACGAGTTCAGTGGAGGACAGAAACAGAGGATCGGAATCGCCAGGGCACTGGCTGGTAATCCAAAGTTGCTCTTAGCTGATGAGCCTGTGTCATCACTAGACGTGTCTGTTCGGGCTCAAATACTCAATCTGCTGAAGGACTTGCAAAAAGAGTTCGGGTTCACCTATCTCTACATCTCACACGACCTAAGTACAGTCAAATACATGGGCGACCGGGTTGCGGTGATGTACGTAGGCAAGCTGGTGGAATTAGCTCCAGTCAAAGACCTCTATAATAATCCACAACACCCATATACGGAAGCGTTAATGTCCGCCATCCCTATTCCTGGTCGAAGACGTGAGGACCGAATTATCTTGAAGGGAAGTGTGCCAACTCCTATTGATCCTCCGCCGGGCTGCAGATTCCACCCGAGGTGTCCCTATAGCGAACCAAAATGCGCAAAAGAAGATCCAGAGTTCATCGAAATTAAAAATGAACACTTTGTTGCTTGTCATGTGAGGAAGTAGCTTTCCAAGCCTAGAGATTGCAGGTATATTTTTCGATTGCGGTTAGATCACGTAAACATATAGTTTCATGATTGAGCTCACACTTGGGATGCATAAGATGTGATCAACTTGGTGACAACGTCTTTACACGTGTTATTCTTGCTGCAGAGTTCCGTGAGGCCTCTATCGCAACTTAAACGTTTACGGATTAATCCACCTTTAACCAGGTTTATTATAAGGTATCTCTCAGTTCCATTTTCTCTATGTTTTAATGTAACTACTAAAGTTGGATAATAAAAGGTGTCATGGCCCGTAACTTTAATTGAAGTCATATTTTCATTTGTATTCAAACACATGTTCAAAGTATATGTTGTAGCACTAAGCTCTGCAGCTTTCTCGGAAAACTTCTTTTCTTTTTCTTTAAACTCTCGCCCGAGGGGCAATATCATGGAGCGTCTACGTATGTGTACATGATCTTTGCGCCAAGCCGACCTAAGCTCGTTAAGTTCTTCTTTAACTTCATTAAGGCGTTTCAGGAAGCCCCCGAGAACTTCGTCAAAATCTGGGTAGACAGTCAGGCCTACGATCTCTTCTGGTTGTGAAGAGCGCCTTATTATTTTACATTTTAAATAGTTTGGCCTAAACAACATGAAAAGTTCTCTTTCACTTTCAACGGATCCACAAAACATCGCATTTAACGCTGTTTCACCTCGCCCTGTTTCACCATATCTTTGAATTAAGCCTCTTTCAGAGCGACTGTAGTCAAATTGTATTCTATGATATGGCATCCAGATCATACTTGTGCGTACAATATCCTCTAAGGGCTTTTTTCTGACGAAATCCCTCCTTTTTATCATCTTACGTATGAATTTTTGAACATCCTTTCCTTCCAGCCCAGAGTAGGGAATAACAGATAACAGTGTAAGACCTCACCTTTACCCTAGCCAAATAGGTCTTAAGAGTTTTTCTTGTCTTATTAAGGCCCTAACAGGGTCAGGTGTTCCGGCTAATCAAGGTAGACCAAGAAGCCAGATGGGCACATAGATTTTTGTTAGGGCTGACGTAAACAAAAATAGATAAAAGCTAGGGTAAAAAAATTATGAATAGACTTGTGTGGAAGAGAAATGGTGTCTGAAGACGTTGAAAAAATTCTTGCCCTTATCCTTGTCACGTTTTCCTTTCTTTCTGTTCCCGTTCTGTTGTTCCTTCTCTTTTTTCTAATATTCATTGATGCAAATTACTTGATTCAATTTTATAATACAAGAACCCTTACGGACGCATTAATGGCGATTTTCTTGGCAATTGTTAACGCTGGGCTTTTTTTTCTTATTCGCGCTTTGATAAAATGGATAAGAAAATGAAGATTGCGGCGCACTCCACCAAGACCAGAGACTACAGTTTAAGCTAGATCACCTAACATAGTGTGGGCTCTCATCTTATGCAACGTAATACCCCGTTTCCACGCGCTGTGGTTCTCTAGGTTGTCTGGATTCGCTGCACTTTTTACAGCTCTGTTCGCAAAGTTCGAGGTATCTCTCTTCACTTGTGAGGACTGCTTCAGCGGCTTTGCTGCACAGTTCGCTTGGCTCCTCGCAACCTGCCTCTCGACATAGCTTAGCGACGAATGCGCAACAGCTGTGAGCATCCTTCACGTCGAAAGTCACTCGATTGGCGCGCACAAGCAGACAGAGTTCCCGAGCTAACACGCATGTCCTGAGGTGCTTAAATTGGTCAAGCGCTCTCTCTCGCATCTTTTGACGACTTAACTCCAGCGTCATCTTCCCTTACCTCCCCTTAGAGATGTCCCCGCTTCATATATAGTTTGTTGGCTCCACTAAGCCATCTGGGCTTTCCTTCCAAGTATTCTGTCAAGAACTTCGCGAATTCTGCATTGGATGAAAACAGCTTCGAAATTTCTTCATTTACCAGAATGTCAAAGTTGTTCGCGATGGCTTGAGAAATCAGATCAGCCACTCCAACGTCCCTGCCTCCCTCCTTCAGTTTTTCAGCGAGCAGGCTTACGATGTCCGTGTGTCTCCGTTTAGTTTCAACTACCCAGCGGCCGCCATCAATGCGAGGTCCAGAGATGGTGCTTGTCACCCCGACGTGTTTTCGCAGAAACTTCTCGCATTCCTCCCTTTTCCTAATGGGCGGCCCCAAATGTCTTTTTATAAGTGGAAGGAAGCGTTGTTCAACTTCAAAGATAAACATGTTAAGGTTTTCCTCGTCGCTCCAGACGTGGTCGCGAATGATGTTGAAGTCGTATTGCTGAAGCATTTTCCTCAGCGACCTCTGCGACTTGTAGAGCTGACCCCACAAGATGTCAGGCACTGCCCTCACTCTTCCAAATTTTACAAAGACAATGGTGGATCCACGGGTTGCTATAGCTTGGACGAGCTTTTCAGGTGTGTACGCTACTGTTTCCCTCGAGTAAAAAAATTCTAGGTGAGGGTTTGCTAGAAACGCCCTAGATGCAACGACGAGCTCGTCTAGCCTCTCCTTCTTCACGGCTGCTGCAGCGTTTCTTCCCTTGTCAACGGGGTCCACCACCACGAGGGGTTCCTCAAAGATTTTCCTTGCTTCCAGCTCTCTTCCTTTGTAATGTCCCTCATAGTCCATGATTCTGCTTTCTCTCCAGTCCGCGATTGACTTTAAGAATTCGACAAACGATCCGTGGTGGAGGATGAGAAGCTCGCAGAGGTATCCACTGAAGCCGCCGACTCGTATTTCGGCTCCGTAAACTCCGATGCCTTTCATGAACCTCTTTAGGAGCCTAACATCCCCACGCAACCTATTGTTCAAGAGAGGCTTAACGTAGTCCGTGTGGAAGGGTGTTCTATCCGTGGCGCTGATCCACTCGCCCTGATTGACCCGATAGCAAGGCACGATGTTCACTCTTGTCGTGTTAATAAAAGACTCCAAATACGGATGCTCAGCAAACCTCTCAACCTGCTCGTAGCCCTTGGTGGCCCTCTTTGCAATTTCCAAGCAAATCGTTCCAAAAGCCTCTCGGGGTATGGTGGTGGGAACCCGCATGAAGATGTCGATGTCCGGCTCCTCTCTCAGCCAAGTGTCCTTAGCAACTGAGCCCTCCACCCTAACCTCTGCTTCTATTCCATCCTCCTCGGCTACGGTCTTCACTCGCCCCCTCAGTTTTTCTGCCAGTTCAAGAACGCGCTTTCTCTCATTACTGCTCGGAGTGGTTCTCTTCAAGACTTCTGCACAGACTTCTTCAAGAGTTGGGGCCATGGACACCACCGATGTTCCTAACGGCAAACCTCTCTTAATGTTGAGTAGATGGGGCCTTTCGGCGTCAAAACGCTCTTCTTCAGCCTTAAACAATCCGCCCTAACAACGCCAAACTCGTAGTCTGCCAGGTCTTGGACGCACCGAACTAGCTCACCCTTGTTTCGACCTGTTTTCACTCGGGCGATCGTGAGATGAGGGCTGAACCCCTTTGGATCCGGCCTAAAGCCTAGCCCCCGAAGGTGGGGCTCCAGCTGATTAAAAACGTTTGCTAACTCGTTGGCTCCCCTTCGGATTCCAGCCCAAATCACACGGGCGTATCTCAAACTTGGAAACGCTCCCAGACCTTTGATCTCCACATCAAATGAAGTGAATGAAATTTTCTCTATCTCTTCGTGGATGGAGTCTATTATGCTGGGGGAGATGTTCCCTAGGAATCGCATGGTTATGTGGATGTTTTGAGGCTTTATTAGTGTCAGGTCCGCGCCCGTGTTTAAGAGCGTGCCCTGAACCTCTGAGAAGCGTCTGAGCACTGACTCGTTGTTGATATCAAATGCTATAAAGCTCCGAATCATCTCTGACATGACTCGTCCTCTCGCCTAACTCTTCAATGCACACCATTTATAATAACTTTAACCAAAATGTTATACGATACTGAGCACAAGGTGGAGAAACGACGTGGCAATGAAGGAAAAAATTGTTATCGGCGTGGCTGGCATGCCCGGCGCCGGAAAAGCTACAGTGAAAGAGATGGTTCAGAAAATGGGTTACTCAGTAGTGATGATGGGAGACGAGATAAGAGAAGAGACTAGACGGAGAAAACTGGAGCCCACGCCAAAGAACATCGGCATGGTCATGCTCAAGCTCAGGGAGGAAGAGGGTCCGTACGTAGTGGCCAAGCGATGCGTTCCCAAAATCGAGAAGGCGGAAGGGAGGACTGTTATTGTCGACGGCATTCGAAGCCCACACGAAGTAGAAGAGTTCAAGAGGCACTTCCCCAACTTCACCCTCATCGCCATCCACGCATCCTCCAAAACAAGGTTTCAACGTCTATTCCAGAGGAAGCGAAGCGACGACCCGAAGGCATGGGAAACCTTTATGGAACGCGACCTGCGAGAGCTCAACGTCGGGCTGGGAAACGCCATAGCAACCGCAGACTACATGATCGTTAACGAGAGGACAAAGGCTCAACTTAAAAGAAAACTCCGTGAGGTTTTGGAGAGTGTGATTCAAGATGAATGAAATAGACGTTCACGTGGAGGCCGACATCAACCCTACCGAAGATCCCGAGAAGGTGAGGAGAGCCGTAGAGAACATCCTTGGAAACGCAGAATTTGAGGTTAGACAGCAGAAGCGAGGAAGCCTACTGGTTGCGAAAGCCAAAGGCATCGACGGGCTCACGCAGTTCCAGAACCTACTTCGCAGGGAGAGGATTCGCGACGCCGCCCGAGGAGTGCTCTTTGGAGGACTTAGCAAAGGATCCATAGTCTTCTACCTGAACAAACAGGTGGCGTATGTTGGGCACATCTCATTTTCACAACCCACAGCTGAATCGCCGCTGGGACCTATCAAAGTTCAGATTCACTGCGACAACCCACGCGAACTCATTGAATGGTTGGCCCCAAAAACAGCCTAGACACGGTTGAGTCCAAATGCCCCGGAACTTGAACAGTGCTTGTTGTGGTTAACGTGTCCAAGATAAAAATCGGTTTGTCCATGCTCTTCTGCCTTGGCGAACCGTTTTCTTCCCTCATGCAACGCCTACGTGAGGTTGATGTGCACCATGTGGAAGTCCTTGACGAAGGCTTACACGCGCTCAACAGCAGGCGTATAAAGGCGCTGAGAAGGGTGGCGCAGTCACGCGACCTTGAGCTAATGGTTCACGGCCCTTTCGCAGATATCAACATAGCCTCTCCAAGTCCGATCTTACGGCGAACAATCTTGAGGCAGCTTGAAAAATCCATTTCTCACGCTCGTCAGCTGGACTGTCCACTGTGGGTGTTTCACCCCGGGCTGAAAACAGGCGTCAGCGAGTTTTATCCTGGGCTGGATTGGCAACTGAACATGGAATCCGTACGCGTTTTGTCGAGGGCCGCTAGAAAACACGGGGTTGAAATAGCGATTGAAAACGTTCCAGAGCCTCACCCGTTTCTAATGAAGAGCGTGCAGGACTTCTCACGATTCTACGGTGAACTCGACGAGGACATAGGGCTGGTGCTAGACATTGGACACGCCAACCTAAACCATCAAGTACAAGGGTTCATCACACAATTCCCTGACAAAATTGTCCATATACACGCGAGCGACAACAACGGAACCCAAGACTCGCATCTTGGAATAGGACACGGAACCGTCGACTGGGCAAGCGTTGCAGAAGCAGTCAAGAAGATTGGATACGGCAACGTTATAATGCTGGAATCTATAGAGCATATAGAAGAAAGCCTTCAAACCCTGCGGAAACTTTTCACCTAAGCGTCTAAAAGCGGAAGGTCGATCTTCATAAAATCTTCAGCCAATTCCACGCGAGGAAAGACCTTCTGCGCCTGCTCGAGCAAGAGGCTGGGGTCCTTGTATCGAGCGCTGATGTGAGTTAGAACCAGCCTTTTTGCCCCTGCTTTTTTTGCGGTCTCCGCAGCTTGACTGGGCGTTGAGTGGCCGTCCTCACGAGCCCTCTCCCACAATTCATCGTCAAATGTGGCGTCGTGAATCAGCAGGTCCGCGTTCCCAGCAAATTCTGCAAGGTTCTTTACGGGCCGGGTGTCCCCCGTGTACACGATCTTTCTCCCGAGACGAGGAGGACCCAGAACCTCCTCCGGCTTTACGACTCGCCCGTTTGGGAGCTTAACGGCTGAACCGTGCTGCAACTTCGACCAGAGGGGGCCCTCTGGAACTCCAAGCGCCATCGTCTTCTCGGGATGGAACCTTCCAGGTCGAGGCTTCTCCGTTAACGCGTACGCTAGGCTGGGGATCACGTGGTCGACTAAAATCGCATGGACCTCATATTCTCTTTCCTCACACACTACGCCATTGTCTTCTGTCTCGAAAACCTCGATGGGAAAGGTGAGGGTGAACTGAACAGTTTGCTGTGTTGCTTCCACAAAAGCCCTGATTCCAAGCGGCCCATAAACCTCCAGTTTCCTTTCCCTATCCAGAAGGGACATAGTTTGGAAAAGCCCTGGCAGGCCGAGAACGTGGTCTCCGTGCATGTGGGTGATGAAAACTTTCGTTTTCCGGTGGAAGCCTATTCCAGCTCGAATCATCTGCCTCTGCACTCCCTCGCCACAGTCAAAAAGAATAAGCTCACCCCTGCGCTGAACAGCTATGGCTGGCAAGCCTCTCTGAAGTGTTGGGATGCTTCCAGCGGTTCCCAAGAAAACAACGCGCAAGCTCATCTTATGCCCTCTTGAAAACCGCTATTTCTCTTGTTAGGCCTCTGTGTACATACATAAGATGGGACTCTATGTGTTTAAATCCCAACTCTTCGCCCATTTTTCCCACCTCTACCGATTTTGGAGACGCTGTGCATAGTCTTTTCCCTCTGGGAAGCCGATCTTCGATTGTTAAGAGGAAGTCTTTCATGATTTGCTTGGTGCTCCATCCAAGCGTGGTTGCGGACCTGCCGTAGGGAGGGTCTGTAACGATGCAGTCAGCCTTGACTGCGGGGAGGTGTCGAGCGTCCGCAACCGCCATCCCCTCTGGTTTCACTCCGTAGCAGAGGAGGTTTTGAAGGCTTCCCTTTACCATGTGGCGCTTCACATCAAATCCAACCACGCGACACCCTATCAGGCCGGCCTCAATGAGCATGCTGGCGGTTCCGCAGAACGGATCCATTACTAGCTCACCTGCTTTAGGTTGGGCTAGGTTCACCATGCACCTCGCGAGTTTTGCGGGCATGGCGGTCGGATGGAAAAACGGTCGCCTTCGAGGCTTTCTTTCAACAAAAGGTTTTGGCGAAACTTCTCCATTTTTCAGTCCGAAAATAAGTCTGTTGTCGGTTAGGATTCCGAAAAATGTTTTTTGGGGAGTCTCTAGACTCACTCTTGTTCCCTTAACCTTGCTTAAAATCAGCTCGCCTAGCCTTCGCTCCAGCTCTGCCCTAGGAAGATGTAGAGCGCTTTCTCTTATCCTTCGTATTCGAACAACGAAGCTTTCCCCCCTTTCAATAACTCCCTCTAGGGATGCGGAATCCACCCTTTCGGAGATCTCGTCGGCTTTTGCGTCACAGCTAAAAAGCTCTGTGGCACAGACTCGGGTCATAGCCGACCTAAACATGACCGATTTCACGCCGTTAACGTCGGCTTCCAAACGCAGAACTTGAGTCAACTCCTGCAAAACTCGGTATTTGTACCCCTCTGCTTCCAAGATGGATTTCAACTCGGAAGATGGTAGGGTTGGATGCTCACCTGACAGCAGAAAGAAAAGTTTGGTCACTATTTAGGCTCCTCTGTGGTTAGGGCTTTCGCGATTAGGGGAGCAACCGAAACCAAGCTCACAGGACTGGAAACGCAGTCCGTGCCCACAATTCCATGTGCACCACTTTCCATAATCTTGTCTTTGGCACCCCCGACAAGGAGTGGGTGCACACACGCCGCGAAAACTCTCTGGGCACCCTGTTCTTTAATCAGTCCTATTGCTTCAATCATGGTGCCCCCGCTGCTGATGATGTCGTCGAATATTATTACATTCCTGTTCCTCACGGGCAAAGCTTTCTTTTCAACGGTCACCTTTCCGGTCAACCTGTCTCTACGAGTCTCAACGTATCCGTATCCTCCCCTTAAGATGCCGTTTGCCTCTGCCGCTACGCCCTGTGCTTTTTTGCCAAGCGATAGAGAAAAAGCTCCGTCGAAGCCCTGTTTTTTGAAGTGTTCGGCTAGGAGACCGATGGCCGATAGATCGTCAACACGTATCCTGAAGGTTCTTAGAATCTCCGGGTTATGGGAGTTCACAGTGATGATCTTATGTACGCCGCATGTTTCAAGCAGTCTCATCACGGTTTTTACGCTAAACGCCTCGCCGGACCTGAAACGTTTGTCCTGTCTCGCGTATGCAAAGTAAGGAACAACGGCGGTGACACTTCTTGCTTTGAGGTCCTTTGCGTTGTCTGCCATTAGAAAGAGCTGAAGGAGGTTCTCATTTTGGGGCGGGCTTGTTGTTTGAACAATTACCACATCCTCTCCTTCTACATTGCCATCAAATCGGATGTAAGATTCTCCGTCTGGGAAGCGCTTAAACTCTACTGGGACAACCCCTATCTTTAGTAGGTCGGCAATTTTTCGACCCAGCTCTTGGGAAGCCGGACCCGGAACTACGATCAAGTTGATTCCCTCGTGGATTGTAAATGCGTTATGGAATAATTGGATCTGTATGTCATAGTTTTCCCTTTTCCTTGTATTCTTTTATTAGTTCCTTTGCTCTGTCAAGTCTCACTCTGCGCTCTTCCACCATTCTTTCAACGATCAGGTCAATCAATTCTCCAGAGGCTCCAGCAGTGATTGCTACGTTTCTGGCGTGCAGCGACATGTGCCCCCTCTGGATTCCCTCATGGGCGAGGGCCCTTAAGGCAGCGAGGTTTTGAGCCAGTCCAACAGCGGCTAGTACCTCGCTCAACTCTCGCGCTGTCTTTACGCCCAAGATTTTTAGCGCTATCTTGGCCACTGGATGCACCCCAGTGGCTCCTCCTATGATTCCAACAGCCATAGGCAACTCGATGGAACCCGCTAGGTCTCCGTCCTTGTTCTTCTCCCAGACTGTTAAGGAGCCGTATCGCCCTGATCTTGCGGCATAGGCGTGGGCTCCTGCCTCCACAGCTCGGTGGTCGTTGCCCGTGGCTATAACAACGCCGATTATGCCGTTTAGTATGCCCTTGTTGTGGGTTGCAGCTCGATAGGAATCTGCCTCGGCGAAGGCGTAAGCCTCCACTATACTGTCTACGACCTCTTCTCCGCCCACTGCCTCTTTCGCCACCACGGTCCAAGCTCTCGCCAACCGTTTTGTGGCTAGGTTTGAGATGATTCTTAAGTAGACTCTGCCATGAGTTAGTCTTTCAATCATTGGGGCAACAGCCTCAGCCATTGTGTTCACGGCGTTTGCGCCCATAGCGTCCCTGCAGTCCACATGGAGCTCTGTGATGACCATGGGTCCGGTGCTCGCTCGTATCACTTTTACGTCTAGGTCCTTGGCACCTCCCCCAACTGAAACGAGCATGGGATCCTTCTCATTCGCCTTTTTCAGAATTTCTTCCTTCGCCGCTAGAATGGCTCTTTTGGCTGCTTGCGGGTCATCTATTCCAACGGCTTGAACCTGACCGATCATTATAGGCTCGGTGCTGTCGGCGAAGAACCCTCCCTTCACCCTCGCCATCTTCGCCGCGTTGCTGGCTGCAGCCACCACAGAAGGCTCCTCGATGGCCATCGGAATCAGATAGTCTCTTCCGTTGATCAGAAAGTTCACGGCGATTCCCAAGGGTATAGGCATCGCTCCAACTACGTTCTCGATCATTCGATCGGCTAGATCCAACTTAAGCGATCCAGTTGACTGGAGAATTTTGACTTCTTCATCGGTCAGTCCTGCGAACTCCTTTACGATCTGCACCCTCTCCTTTGGGCTTAGTTTGTAGAACCCGGAGATCTGAGACGTTTTGCTCAGGGTAACCACCCTAAATGATGTTCAGTTTTACTAGTCGACTAGACAGCATAAGAACTTAACTCAATTCATCTTGTTTTTTAGCGTTGTTCTACGATGTTTTGAGGTTCATGAAAACATTACGCTTAAGGTCGTTAACCTCCTAGACTGGCTTTGGATCACATCACTTTAGATTTATATCCTCCGTTCACCCTCACATAATTGGTGCTGGGCTACATGCAACGGAGGGTAGTCTTCCCTTTTTCAGCCATAGTCGCGTTGGATAAACTGAAAATAGCCATCCTCATCAATGCCATCAACCCCAAGATTGGCGGTTTACTCATTCGAGGACCGAAAGGCTCAGGGAAAACCACAGTGGTGCGCGGCTTAATCGATATTCTGCCAAAAATTGAAGTTGCGGAAGGCTGTCCATTCAACTGCAACCCCCGTGACCCATCCAACATGTGTCCCAAGTGCGGTGAGCGTTATCTAAGAGGTGAGAAGCTCCCGGTGAAGGCGAAGGAGATGACAATTGTTAACCTTCCCCTCGGAGCCACTGAGGACAGGGTTGTGGGAAGCCTAAACGTGGAAAAAGCCATCAAGCTTGGAGTGGAAGCCCTACAACCCGGCATCCTAGCCGAGGCTAATCAAAACATCCTTTATGTCGATGAGATCAACTTGTTACCAGACCACATAGCAGACGACCTCCTAGACGCCGCAGCAACTGGATGGAACGTCGTCGAGAGAGAGGGAATATCCGTAAGTCACCCTTCCCGCTTCATCTTTATAGGAACAATGAATCCTGAAGAAGGTGAACTTCGGCCTCAACTCCTTGACCGTTTCCCACTATCCATCGGCGTTGAAAAAATCTCTTCAGTAAAGGATAGGATGGAGCTAGTCCGGAGAAACGTCGAGTTTGAAAGTGACTCTGAAAAGTTTCGCGAAAAATATCGAACCACACAAGAAGAACTGAAAAACAGGATCATTCAAGCGAGAAACGTCCTACCGAAGGTGCAGATGCCCGAAAAGCTTCTTGAAGCGGTGTGTAAAACATGCTTAGACCTGAAAGTTGACGGCGTAAGACCTGACATCGTGATAAGCAAGGCAGCATGTACCCTCGCGGCGTTTGAAGGAAGAACGGAGGTTACGCCAGATGACATCTTAGTGGCCTCCGAACTCGCTTTAAGTCACAGAACCAGAGAAGGAGGCTTTTTAGATCCAGCCCCACCCGAAGAGATTAAGAAAATCCTGAATACAGCGATCAAAGAGGCTGGTTACAAAGAGAAAACAAAGTCGATAAAAGGCGATGAAGAGTCCAAGGGACGAGCCATACTATGGTATAAAGGGAAGGAGAGCTCGAAGAAGGAAGCTTTCCTTAGGAAACATGAAAGGCTTCGGGATCTCATGACAAGGGTGTCCCGAGTTTTCGCCACCCTTAACAGAGTGCTCGGTATGGTGACCTTCGGATTCACAAAGAAACTGAAGAAGGCTGTAAAGGGTGCTCCATCCGTAAAGGGCGTTTTCAGAGGCGTAACCGTTACCTCAGACGGGTCACCGGAGAAAGAAGAAATCGGCTTAAGTCAAGACAATAGAATTCCCTCGGTTGGTCGCGCATCAAAGTCACCGGAGGTGGATAAAGGCTTTTCCGTGCTCACCAAGATCGAGGGAAGCGTTCTCGCGCCCTTCAAGCTCTTTTTCAGCGTGAAGAAACCTCCCATTAGAAGACTGAGTAGTTACGCTGGGAAAAGGGCGGAAACGGTGACAACTCTTCACCGCGGCAGAACCTTCGGATGGAGACTCCCCCACGACAAACCAAGCGATATCCATCTGCCAGCCACAATAAGGGTTGCAGCGATGAGACAGAGAACCAGGGAGAAGCCCTTTGAAACGGCGCTCAATATATGCTTGGAAGACGTGCGCGAGAAGGTAAGGCTCTACAAGGCTCCCATGACCATAGTCCTGGTCATAGACCTAAGCGGATCAATGCTGTTCAGCATTGAGGCTGTGAAGGAAGCCCTTTTGAAACTCCACGGAGACGCCTACAGATACAGAGACCGGGTGGGAATCGTGGCCCTCAAAGAAACCGGAGCAGTTGTTGTTCAACATCCGATAACAAATCTCCGGGTTGTGGCAAAGAGGCTCTTAGGACTGCGGATCAGCGGTGGCACTCCCCTGGCAACAGGAATGCTAAAAGCATTAGAGGTTCTGAAGGAGTCTAAGCGAAGGGATTCATCAACGATACCGGTCATGGTGATCATAACTGATGGAAGCGCCAACGTACCGCTCTTAAGGAGCCTGGAAACAAGCGAAATCCGCAAGTTTGACGAGGTTGGTATCGCCACTAGATCATACGAAGATCTGGCCGTGAGAGACGTGTTGTCTGTTTCCAAAATGATCAGAAGGGAGGGAGCTTACACCATTGTCGTGAACACAAATCCCCATTTCATTGGGCGAGAAACCTATGGATTTGCCATAACCGAACTTATTGCCTCAATTACAAAGGGCAGACTACACGTGGTTGGAAGAGTGGCGCATGATGAGGAACTCGTGAAGAGTATAGTTAACCAAATAGCTGAAGACCAACGGCTCATCGCCCACGAGGCTTCTCTCTCCTTAAGTTTACATAAGGCAGGCAACCGCTAAGCCTTTTAACTTGTTATTAGACTTATCTCAGCTACACGTGATAACTGCTAAGTGGTTAGGACATTGGGGCTTTATAAGAGGCTTGGACAGGTTCTGGTGCTGAAGGGAAACATGCGAGTTCTAACCGTAGAGTCCATGGTTACAGCGATGTTTTATGGCATGCTCTTCGTGATCTGGGAACCATTCGTGCTCGGTTTAGGTGCGTCGATGGCGGTGTTAGGCGGTTTGAGTGCAGCCTTGGGCTTGTTGGGATCTTTGTCCTCACCTATTTGGGGAAGGCTGTCAGATAGGGTGGGCAGAAAACCTCTCCTAATCTTGTCGAACGTTCTCAGGGCTGGTGCGCTCGTTTTTTGCATCATTGCTAATACGTGGTTTCTCCTCGTCCCCTTTGTGATCTTTATGGGGCTTTCTGCAAGTTATCACCGAAGCAATCCTGCGAGTGCTTCTATTGTAGCTGAGTCTGTTAAGAGAGAAGAGCGGGGTGTAGCGTACAGCGTTTTGATGTTTTCTTCAGAAGCTACGACGGCGATTGTTGCTCCCCTAGGTGGTTTTCTGGCTATGGTTTACGGTTTTGTGCCCATTTTTTATGCGTGTATGATGGCGGACATCCTCTGTGCTCTGCTTACCATTGTTTTCGTTCAGGAGACCATTGGGGAAAGACCTCAAGTTGGAGTGAAGTCTGGAAGGAGGAGTTGGTGGAAGGCACCTCAAGAAATGTTTCGGCCAGAGTCTCACCTGTGGGGTTTTTATGTTGCGATAGCTACTGACTCCTTTGCGTGGGGCTTGGGCTATTCCATTCTCTACGGCATGCTGGTGAGAAGTTTTGAATTCAGCACCTACGAGTTAGGCTTGTTGTCAGCCACTATAAGCGTGGCTTGGTGCGTAACGCAGATTCCCTTTGGGAAACTTATGGACAAATATGGACGAAAGTTGTTTTTGTTGGTTTCCGAGGCCTTTGGCATCGCCTCAATTTTCGGATGGCTTCTTTCAAGTAATTTCGTACACTTTGTTGTTTGGCAGGTTCCTTTTGGAATTTCGATTGCGTCTTGGGTTCCAACGGTTACCGCTTTTCTCGCCGACAACGTTTCGAAGGAGAGAAGGGCTGAAGCCATGGGTAAGCTACAGGCTTTTAGGGGCATACTCGCTTTTCCAGCCCCCTACATCGGCGGTTTGGTGTATGACATATGGGGTTTTAGGGCTCCTTTGTTTTTGAATCTTTTAGGCTCTTTTGTCGCCTTCGTCTTCCTTTTCGTCTTGATTCGAGAGAAGTATCCGTAAAAGAGTGAGCGTAATATAAGTCCGTTAGGTTTAACAGTGATGACATCCATGTTAAAGAGTGAAGTGAAGCAGTATGTCGTTGCATGAGGCTATGCTTTACGAACAACTACCTAATAACGAAGTGCTCTGCAACCTCTGCGCGAGGAGGTGCACCATACGTGACGGCGGCGTGGGGTTCTGCCTGGTGAGGAAAAACGAAAAGGGAAAGCTCTACTCGTTGGTGTATGCGAAGGCTTGCTCCGCCTGCGTTGATCCCATCACTAAGAAGCCCCTCTCCCACTTTCACCCGGGCTCGTTAGTTATGTCAATCGCCACGGTTGGGTGCAACTTCCGCTGTCGATTCTGCGACAACTGGGTGATCAGTCAGGAAAAGGACATCAGGGGACAAGACTTCCCGCCGGAACGGGTTGTAGAGACGACGAAGGAGAATGAATGCCAAGGAATAAGCTACACCTACACTGAACCCACAATCTTCTTTGAGTATGCCTATGACACGGGAAAGCTGGCTCACAAAGAAGGGTTGTTCAACACTTTTGTTACGAATGGATATATGACATCGGAGGCGGTCCGGACCATCGCTCCTGTCCTAGACGCAGCAACCGTTGACTTTAAGGGAGGAGGAGACCCCGAATTCTACAAGAAGTTTTCTGCTGTTCCGTCCGTCGAACCCATCTACGAGGCTCTGAAAGAAATGAAGAAACACGACATACACGTCGAGGTCACTAACCTAGTGCTGCCGAAAGTAGGAGATTCTCTGGATAAGATTCGGGAACTCGCCACATGGATAAGGGACAACCTTGGCAAAGACACGCCTTTCCACCTCCTCAGGTTTCATCCCGACTACAAACTAACTGAAATTCCGTCAACCCCGGTAAAGACGCTGGAGCAAGCTTGTGAGCTGGCCCGTGAGGTTGGACTCAACTACGTCTACATAGGAAACGTTCCAGGACACCGCTACGAAAACACCTATTGCCCAGGTTGCGGGGAGCTGGTAGTCAAGCGGTTCAGCTTTGAGATCGTGAAGTGGCACCTAACCAAGGACATGCGGTGTCCAGCGTGCGGAGCAAACATCGCGATACGAGGACAGTTTCATTCAAGCGGTTTTTCATACCCATACGCTTTGGTTTAAAATATAGCAAGCCAAATTTGCGCGCCTAATAGATTAGATGTTGAATATAAATAGCGTTTTGATGTTATCTATCTTGTAGATGAGCATGCATGTGGGCAATCTTGAGGCCTGACGCCCTAACCGTGCTGAGGGATAAGAGGGCTCGCGCAAGCTTAGCCCGATACTTTGACGTGATGCAAGACGACAAGCCAGCCAAGTTTGTGATCGCCAAGAAACTGCCCGCAAACTTCAGTGAAAAAGATTCCCCCTCAGAACTGTGGAAGCTTCACGACAGACTCACCGAGGAGTTTTATCGCCTCGAAAGGGAAGTTGACATTCATCAAAAAAGCCTGGAAGAACTGGATACACCGGAAAAGTCGTATCTAGACTTGAAAATTGAGATAACGAACCGCATTCTCAAAGGTTGTCACCTCTGTACCCGCAGGTGCGGCTTCAATCGTCTCGCCGGAGAACTCGGGGAATGCAAGTGCGGAACCCAAATCACAGTTTCCACCATGTTCGAGCACATGGGCGAGGAACCCGAGCTTGTTCCATCCGGAACCATATTTACTTTGGGCTGTACCCTACGGTGTCGTCACTGCCAAAACTGGTCAATATCGCAATGGTATGAGGAGGGCGAAATCTATTCGCCTGAGCGCCTGGCGAAGGAGGTGGAGCGCCTGCGGAGGGGGGGTTGTCGAAACGCCAATCTGGTTGGTGGGGAGCCAACGCCTTGGCTGGAGCAGTGGCTGGAGACGTTTAGACAAGTCAGCGTAAACGTTCCAGTGGTTTGGAACTCCAACTCCTACTACAGTGAGGAGACTGCAAGGCTCTTAGCCGGATTTGTGGACGTTTACCTCCTCGACTTCAAGTACGGCTCGAATGACTGTGCCAAGAGGATATCTAACGCTCCCCAATATTGGGAAGTGTGCACCCGAAACCATCTCTATGGGAAGAAATACGGTGAGTTGCTCATCCGAGTTTTGGTTTTGCCCGAACATCTCGACTGTTGTACAAAGACCACTTTAGATTGGATTGCCCAAAACCTAGGGACATCAGTAAGAACCAACGTGATGTTTCAGTACCGACCCGAGTGGAAGGCTCACGAAATCCCTGAGCTACGAAGGAGGCTCACGGAGAGCGAAAGAGAACGAGCCGTCCAACTCGCACAGAAAGCAGGACTAACCAATTTCATTACGTGATGCCCCGAGACCAAAAGCTATTTTTCACGCTTCTTCTACAGTATCTAGAGGAAAGGCGAGTTTAGATATGCCGTACTGCCCAGAGTGTGGCGGCGAGATGCAATACATATCGGCTACGAAACGTTACGTGTGCAAAAGTTGCGGGCTCATCCTCACTTCTCAAGAATTATTCGAACTCCGTCGAAGTCTGAGACCCAAGATCGAATCTGAAGAAGAACAGCGCGAGAGACAACGAAGAGAATACCTCAAGTGGTGGCTTAGCAAGAAAGAATAGTCAGGCACGTATGTGGCGTTGAGCCGTTTAGATAGTTAATAGTCTTTTATTATTAACGCCTCCCCCTATAGCCCCCCTAGTGGAGAGAGAAGTATAGTTTGAGCGGAGGCAATTTTCTTCAGCTTAAATGATGATCCCTCAGGTCACATGAGTTTGGTGTAGAATCAGCTTTTCAAAACTTTCAGCACCTGTTCGTAGTAGCGGGAGCCATAGGTGAGGGTTATCTGATGAAAAGTTTTTGTTGAACTGACAACTTGCTCGAGGTTTCCCTCCACGTAGGCCTCCTCGTCTTTCTCAGCTTGCATTCTAAACTCCTCAGCGTAAGAGATAACTCGCTGAAGGTTCTCAACCCTAGCTCCTTCCAAAATTTTGATGGGTTCGATTTGATAGATGGATGGGATGAAGGGCGCGTCACAATCGTCGGTTATTCGGGCAACGGCTTTGATCCATCCTCTCTTTACCACTCGGGTGTTTGAGTTGTACTCGTTATGGATTTCTTCCCACTCCTTCACAGGCTCGAACTCCGTCTTAACAACCCTTCCACTTCTCTCGTCCTCAAACACTGCGTAAATGATCTTTCTACGCTGGTGCCACAGATACTCCTTTGGACCATAGTTCACAAACTTCCAGTGCTTTCTGCTCAGTGCCTTTTCGGTTTCAAACTCATTTCGCAGAGGAGAAGGCTCTTCCCGGTAGAACTCTTTCAGGGTTTCACGTAGTTTACACAGCTTTTCTCTGCCATACACAATCAGGTCTAGATCTGAAAAATTGGGGTGATAAAAACTGTGGAGAAGGGAGCCAAACACTCCGAAATCCTTTCTCTGTAACATCGACATGGACGTTATCAGGCTGAACACCTTATGTAAAGCTTTAAAAAGAGCATCCCTAGGCGGTTTTTCCATAAGCCGCTTAAACCCTTCCCTCGGTTTCCGCGTCTCCCTAATCAGCTCTTGCCGAACTCCTACAAGACGTTGCTGCAAAGGCTCATACAAGACCGTATATTGCGGATAGTTCTGTTGTACGAACCGCAAGCCCTCATCCGCATAAAACTTGTAGTAAACATGTTTTTCCTTTCCTCGAAGGGCTCTGGGGTCCGTGGACTTGTAGACCGTAGCCGGGGCGTACTCGACATCACAGACGTATGCGCCTGGTGGATGGAAATAGCCGTAGACACGGAAGATGATGTTATCTCCCGTGATTATTGCGTCACGATCTCTAAGCTTTAAATGAGCTAAAGGTTATTCCCCCGCAACTTCCCCGTTTCTATCCAGATGATAAAGCTTCGTCTCGCTTGATGTACGCGCGCACAATCAACGTTTTTTCATTAAGACCGTATGTATTTCTGCGTATTTCAATAAAGACTTGAAGAGGTTAAAAAAGGAATCAAGTGTGGTTTTATAATATTTGACTAAACCCATGGGTAAAAGGTGCCAATAACAGCATCCCTTCACACCCACTACATCAATTCCATTTTTTGCAAACAATTCTCCAATTTCATTAGCTGAGTGCCCATCTTCATAGATCAACACGGGTGATAGTTCTTCCGTCCTGAAGGGCACTTTGTCAGATGGTAGGTTATTCCTTCTCTTGAAATCGTCTAGGGTGTAGCTGTTGAAAGTGCTTAATATGCATAAACCATCCTTCTTTAGCACTCTTGAAAATTCCCGTGCTGCTGATTCACAGTCTTCAAAGTGGTCGAAGGTTAGTGTGCATATTAGGGCGTTAAAAGACCTGTCTCTTAAGGGCAGGTGTTCACCATCAGCGAGGAGCAGACTAACCCTTTCCAAAACCTCATGCTTCTTTGCTTTTTCGATTACTTTCTTAAGCATCTTTAAACTTATGTCCGAAGCCACAACCTCCAAGCCTTTCTCTGCAAACTCGATTGAATATCTGCCTGTTCCACAACCCACATCAAGAATGGGGGTTAAGAGATTTCCAATCCATCCCTTAATTATTCTTTCTTCTCCCTCCTCCATCCTTCTCGTCCAATGGAGGAACTCTGAATAGTCATAATCGGTGGCCATTCCATCATAAGCTTCTATAACGCCTTTCTTTCCCTCGAGAACCCTGTATTCCACTTCTTTGGACAGGAACGTTTCCTCATTCATTCAAATCACCTTAAGATAAAAGACGATTTCATTAGGGGATTAGCCCTCTTCTTCTCTGAGAACGGCCGCATGTACTCATCTTCATAAGTTCCCGTGCCCACCACAACATGATAAGTGGTTTCACCAGTTTCAACATTTTCCACTCGCTCCAACAATCCGGAAACGATAGCCTTTTCGCCTCGTCGAACCACATTTCTGTAGCACCCAATCATTGATGTCACTTTCTCGGGAATTTCATCCCCTGTAAGCTTTGAAGCTGAATCGAGGAGTTGATAGTCTGTGATTTGGTAAATTGCAGGTCGGAACATGGCTTCGTTGTCGTCAACAACTTGACAACTGAACGTAACTGGTTTGACTGGCGAATACTTGTGGTCGCCATACTTTGATACTATTTCCTCGGCCTTTCGCACTGTATTGTACACAAACCTCTGACTCTTGTATCGTCCCCTGTGCCTCCTCACCCTATCGAGACTGTTATTGAAGACGTAGGTGAGTTTGCCCTCATCTGCGAGCCTTTTAATCGTTTTTTCTAGGTTTCGAAAGTTGCATGACCCGTAAACCACCAAGTCAATGTCGGATTCCACATTGTGCATACCCAACGCAACTGACCCATGGATTCCAAAGTCCTCGAGCGGCACGCCAGATTCGTCTGAGAGGAAAGCGGTCAGCTCCAGCGCCAGTTTTTGCAGACGATCTTTCCTTTTATTTCTGACCAGCGTTTTTAGACATTCACTTGGCACGTAAACCCTTTTTATCAGCTTTAGAGGAACGCTAATAATCTCCTTTCCTCTGAACGGGCAGGAATAAACGTAGTGAGGCATATATCTTCGAAATGTTCGTAGGAATCTCTGAAAGTTTTGCGCTGAGTAAAGCTTCTCGGGTCGGAGAAGCTCCACGTCTCCCAGTGCCCAGCGTTTTCTGAGAAAACGCAATTGAAAGTGAGGCTTCAGGTCTGAGGGGACGTATTTTAAAAAAGAGAAAACTCGCTCTTTAGGGTGTTCGTATCCAAAGACGTAAAAGACGAGGTTGTCCTTTGTGACAAGCGTATCACCGTCTCTAGGTATCCAGGTCCCCATCGTGAACACACCTTTTTACGATCAAATAGAATACTATACGTGAAGTGAAAAAGGTTAGGGCTATGCGAAGGTTTAGGGACCGCGACTTCATACGAACTAGAGAGGACTTCTTTTTCTGTGTGGTTGGTCCATTTCACCCCCCAGACCGCGTTTTCTCCTATCTCAAATACGTTCCTGCTGAGTTCGGCGTCTGGGGGAGGGGGAAGAAGAGGTTTAAACGAGTTATGAGAACCTACACGATTCCCAGCCTGCTGGAAACCTTCAGCGTTTTAGAAAGAGATTATCCTCATTACCTGTTTTACTCGCCCTTCTACAACATCAAGATGACAGCGGTTCCCCACACGCACATCGCAGAACATTTTAAGCCGGAGGAAAAGTTGGCTCAACTGCTTAGGGCCCAACGCTTAGACTCTTTACAGGAGAAGTTGACGAGATTCACATCGTTTTTGGTGGAGACAAGCAAAACTTCCTCAAACTTCTTCGGAGTGACAGGCTCCATACTACTCGACATTCACCGCCCAGAATTTTCAGACCTCGACGTAACGGTTTACGGCTTAAGAAACAGCCTGACAGTAAAGAACGCCTTAACCACAGAGTACTCTTCATCAAGCTCCGCGGTCCAACGCTTTAAAGGAGAAATCCTCAAAGCTTGGTGCGAAGCCAAGGCTCGAAAATACCCACTGACACTTCAGGAAGCCTTGAAGATCCATGAGAGAAAGTGGAACATTGGGTTGTTTGAGAATACCCCGTTTTCCATTCATCCCGTCAAGCTGGAACATGAACTTGCGGAGGAGTACGGTGAAAAAACCTACTATCCTGTGGGAACAGTGACTGTCCGCGCTGTTGTTTGCGAAAACACCGAATACATGTTTCTACCAGCCCTTTACTATGTTCGAGACGTAAAAGTTGTAGAGGGTCCTTTAGCAGCTGACATCGAAGAAGTGGTTTCCTACGAGAGCCTATATGACAACCTAGCCGAGGTTGGAGAAGGCATCAAGGTGAGGGGGAAACTTGAACGGGTTCTCGACACCAAGACTGGTCAAGAGCACCATCGTGTTCTAGTGGGCTCTCCAGAGGGAAAGGGCATGGAATACATCAAACTGAATTAGCTCCCCGTCCACTTCTTATAAAGCGTATGTTCCATCCCCAGAAGGTCCAAGACCTTCCCAACAACAAAGTCTACTAGATCGCCGATGCCCTTCGGTTTATGGTAGTATGCAGGCATAGCTGGAACAATCACAACGCCCTGTTCTGCCAACTCAAGCATGTTGCGAAGGTGAACAACGTTTAACGGGGTTTCCCGAGGAACCAGGATCAGCCTTCGTTTCTCTTTCAATGTCACGTCTGCGGCTCTTAAAATCAGGTTGTCCGAGTATCCATGCGCGATGCCAGCCAGAGTCTTCATGCTGCACGGAATGATGATCATGCCGTCTGTCTTAAACGACCCGCTCACAACGGGAGAACTCCAATCATCCACATCGTAAACGTGCTCAGCCAGCTTTTCCAAGTCCTCTTTAGTCGTCCCAAGTTCGTGCTTAATCACTTTTTTCGCGGCTTTGCTAATGATTAGGTGGGTTTCAACGTTTTTTTCTCGTAGCACCTTCAGTAAGCGTTTTCCGTAGATCACTCCACTGGCCCCGGTGATAGCAACGATCAACCGCATGCGTACACCAGCTATTCTAGCTGTAACAACTCTTTTAGATAGGCTCGGAAAGGACCGAGCTTACCGCCGTAGTTTCCCGCCGAGATCTTAACAACCCCTGGAGTTTTCACAGCCGCTTTTATCCCCTCAGCCATAGCCTTCTCTACGACTTTGGAGTTCAACCCGTTTATAACAATCTCGTACACGCTGTCCACGTTTTCCGGAACCTGCGAATCCTGCACGATTTTTTTCAGTTTTGGGCAGAACGGGTGGTTTGTGGAAGCCTTAAGCTTATACTTCATGGAGCCCGATTTGGAACCAGATCTGCAGATGCCGCCTGGAAACGGCAGGATTACTCCTCTAGCGTTCTGGGAGATAGCGCTCACTGACTCCTCTGCCGCCTCAAGACCTGCCTCTCGACTCTCCGCTAGAATCAGAAAGTTTCCGCCAGCAACCGCTTTCGCAACGCCAAAGCGATCCTCCACTGTAAATTCTCCTTCCATGACAGGGATGCGCCAAACCTTCCTCCCCGCAACCATGTCCCTCTTCTGGAAACCGTCGCCAAACAAACGAAGGCTGCGACCAACCTTCAATCTTCTCTTCGCCTTGGGCAACGCGTCAAAGGCAGCGGTGGTGGGACATGTCATAACACATTGGCCCAGCCTCAAGGCCATCTGGGTCTTCAATTCCCTCCGTGTCATATGATAGATCTGAATCAGCGCTCCGATGCGTCCGTCTGGAGTTTTATCAGGCGGCACGACGCTCTCTACTCCGGCTTCCGCGGGAGACATAATGATGGAGGCGGCGAAGCCTGTCGTTGTCCTAGCTGCTGTTAGTGCCCACTTTTCGTTGTCGGCAGTTATCAGAATTCTACTTGCCCACATCGAAAACATCTCGGCGAAAGTGTCTTCGATTTCCACACCGTCATAACGAATCAAGCAAACACCCCAGTAGAACACATGTTTATATGACTTTCACTGCTTTCCTTAAAACTTAACCGTTTCCCTCAGTACGGCCTCGTCTTCCTCTTTTCTGTTCGGTTTCCGAAGTTTTCATAAAGCTGATATAATGGGTGGTTCTCACTGACAGTTTGAGTGGTGGAGAGGAGAAGGGCTAGTCTCGTCGGAATCTCTCTCCGAAAGAAATCTTATCCCTCATCCCCTCGCCGCAATGACCTTTTTTCTGTTTCCACATTAGATATGATTTCCCTCAGTCCCTAACGGTTGAATACGCCTGCGAAAAAAACGAAGCCCAAAGTTTTCGGTAAGAAAAAATGCAAGTATGCAGTTTTATGTTTGTTTAACTTTTCCTTTCCCCGCTTTCTCATCGGCCATATGCTTTAGTTTAGTTATGTAGTCTACAAAGCCACAGTCTTCTTCCATTCCTTTGAACTCAAATCCATAACTTGAATAGAGTTGTTTCAGAATTATTCCCTCTATAACCAAGGCTCCTGAACTAAGAAAACTTTCGAGACCTTTAGCGAAGTCTTCTAATTTTTGTGGAATTTCTTCTGGACTTAATGAGCTGTTCTTCTCCAGATGATTATAGATGATTAAAGCAGCGGACTGTCCGAAAATCTGTTTCAGTACTTCATCTACTGTATCGCGAAACGACTTGTCAAAATCAACTTTTATTTTCATTCCTGAGCTCCCGCTCGGGTTTGGAAAGATGTTTTCTCATCAGGGTATTTCTAGATATCCTTCATCGAAGATCAGGTCTCCCATCCATTTTCCAAACATGTTAGCTCATGGAGAAAGGCACGATCTTCAATCCTTCCCTGTCTATTACAACCTCGTGATACTTTTTGCTGTGGCTTGTTCCCCTCATCTTTCGTATTAGAAACCTTGTTTTTAGTTGTCCGTCGCTGATAGTGCTTTCCAGCGTGATGACGGAGTCGGCTATGAACTCTTCAATTCCAAGTCCAAGCGTGTCGAGGCCCGTGGGCACGCTGCACGTCATTATTGAGGTGCAGCCCATCTTCTTCAGAATCTTATAGAACAGGTGCATAAGCATTCTGTACTCAAATTTTTCTTGACATGCGCTGAGAAAAGCGGTTAACGAGTCAATGACCATTCGTTTAGCGTTCATTTCCTTCAGCGCGTTTAGGATGAACTCTATGTTGGCGCTCATCCCAGAGCCCTTTATGGCTTCTAAGTCTAGAACCCTAATCAAGCCTTCACGCTCAAGCCTTTCCAAGTCAAAACCAAAGCCAAGCATGTTTCTCTTCAGCGTCTCAGCGCTCTCCTCAAAGGTTGCGTAAACACCCTTCTCACCATACTCAGTGGCACCCTTACATATGAACTCTACAGAGAAGATGGTTTTGCCGCTGCCCGTGTTACCAGCCAACAAAATAACGTCACCCTTAAGGAATCCGCCTTCCATCAACCTGTCTAAACCCTCAACACCAGACCTAACTCTTTCAACCATGTTCTCACCTTTAACGTGTTTATCTAATTTATGCTCCTATAATCGTTATGAAGTGGAAATATGTATTACAAATCGTCACAATGTTTTGTAGGATTAGAGGAGGCTATAGGGGGAGATGGAAAGAGAGATTTCGTCACAATTTAGCGACTGAAAAACCCTCTTTTCTAAACGCCGACTTGTTTTCTAGTAATCTCCCGGAAGGACCCCATTCCCATTTCCATTAGTTTGCGCAGGAAGGCCTCAGGCTCCAAACATTCTGGAGTAATGACTCCCCCAGCATGGATTTCTCCTTTAGCAAGCATTTTCGCAGTTGCTGCTGCGGGAATAGGGACAAACCCGTTCATTGTGCCGTATCTTTTCAGCCATTCACGTAGGTCGGTCCCCGATGTATTGAAGTAAACGTACTCCTCCACTCTTTGGCCAGCTTTTTCACCTTTTACCTGAACGGAAATGCATGAATATATCTCTGCCTCCATAATTTGGTGAACTCCAAGAACTTTGTCCATTTCTTCAATTTCATCTACCGCGGGTTTTGTCAGTTTAAGCACGACATCTAACGGTCTCACTTTGGCTCCTTTAACTTCTATGGGCTCCGTGCCTGCAAGTCCCATTTTCGTTAAAATCCCAGCTATTATGTCAGGCGCCATCTTTATGTCAACGTATTTTACGCCTTTGCCTATAAAGTCTGGCAACGTTACAATCTCTTCATGTTCTACCCAACAAAGCGTGTGTGAGCCTATCGGCTGTGGGAATGTATAGGTTTCAACTCCACTGAAGGGTGGGTATGTTTTGTATTCTCCATTCTCGTAAACTATGGGGTTTGCAGCCCACTCCAACAACGCGACTTCAACAGACCACCCAGGGTTCCACGAAGGAACCATCTCCCCCTTCTCTGGCTTCCACCATGACTTTATATGTATTTCTTCAACTTTGTCGAGGTGGTCTGCAGCGTACCTTGCAAGTACGTTGGTGACTCCTGGAGTTATGCCTTGATGTTTGACAGCGGTTAGTCCTGCCTTCTTCCATTTATCGCTTGTTCTGAGTTGTTGAAGAAATTTCTCTTTTAGAGGCCAATCCTCAGCAAAGTCAATGTAGTTTGCACCGCTCTTTAGCGCCGTACGAAATATATTCAGGTTATATCGGGGTAGAGTGGCATTTATTGCAACATCGGCTCCTTTCAAAACTCTTGCTAAGTCGTCTACGTTGCCTGCGTCTACACGTTCAGTCGTAAGCTTGTTGCTGTCGATTTTTCTTGCTATGCGTTGCAAGAGCTGTGCGTTTATGTCTGATAAGACAACCTTGTCAATTTCAGAGTCTTCCACGAGAATTTTGGCGATCACCGAACCTTGGGCTCCAGCTCCAATTATACACATCTTCATCTGGTTTCAACCCTTAACGAATCCCTTATCATAAGAGACATCGCATATAAGTGTTAGACATCAAAGGATGCGTCGTTAAATATCTCCTGCAATCATAACATTGACTTCTCATCACCTGAAATTTAAAAGGTTAATCGCTTTCCTCATTGATTTTTGGTTTATTTTAGATATCTATTGAGGAACTCTACTGTCCTTTTGAAAGCGTCTGTGAGGTTTTCAAGTTTTCTGAAGCCGTGTCCTTCATCCGGATATATTTTGTATTCGAAGGTTTTTCCGTATTTTCTCATAATATCTAATACTTGGTATGTTTCTGTTACCGGGCATCTTGGGTCATTTGCTCCATGGAGGAAGAGAACCGGCGCTTTTATTCTGCCTATAAAGTTTATTGGAGACCTTTCATAGAATAGATCCGGATTCTCGTCAGGAGTGCCCATTTTCTGAATGTCGTAAAATTTTAGGTATTCTCTTTCTGTTTCAAACTCTGTTTTCCAGTTAAAGTAACCAACGATAGCGGCTCCTGCAGCCCACTCATCGGGATATTTAGTTAAGGCCATCATAGACATGTAACCTCCATAGCTCACGCCGTAAATTGCAATTCTGTTTGGATCGGCGATTCCGTGTTCTTCTAGATATTTTGCTGCTGCTACAACATCCATTAAGTCTCCGCCTCCAAGGTCTTTGTCACTTAAACGTAAGTATTTGCGCCCATAGCCAGTACTTCCCCTAAAGTTGGGGAATATGACCACGTAACCGTTCGAAACCAAGTATTGAGCAAAAGCTACATCCCGAAGCCATTGATTCATAATTTCCCATTCTGGACCCCCGTGCGCTATGACCACTGCAGGTGGTTGTTTTTTAAGCACTACAGTTTTCGGCTGGTAAACCCAAGCTGGCACTTCTAAGCCATCTAAGGATTTATACCTAATAAATTTCGGCATCACTAACTCATTTTCATCAATCTCTTCTGTTAGCGAGTTGGTTAATTGCTCAAGTTCGCCGTCCATGTTTACAGTCCAAACATCAGCTGGCCTCTTCGCGTTCGAGTATAAGAAGAAGATTTTGTCTCCTTCCCGAGACCATACTGGGAATTCGCAAACTCCATCTCTAAAACCAAGTTGAAGGGTTTCCTTCTTTTTGAGGAATTTAACTTTAAGAAGGAGATTTCCCTCAACATTTTCTACATAAGCTATTTTTGAACCATCAGGAGACCATACTGGGAAACTCTTCTCGTAAAGGGATTTTTCAAACCATGTTTCCTTTCCTGTTTTGAGGTCGTAGATTCCAATGTCATAGTAATTATTTTTGTTAGAAGTAAACAATAACTTTGAACAATTAGGAGACCAAGCATTCTCATATAGGGAAACTTCGGCATTAGGATGCGCAACTATTTTTCTAGAAACCATTTCTTCAAGATTCATTAGCCAAAGAGCTCTGTTCATGTAGCCCTTTACGAAAGCAACATATTTGCCATCCGGGGAAATTGAAAATATCTCTACTGGTTCTTCTCCCTCTGTAAGTTTTTCAATTTCTCCTGTCTCTAAGGAAAGCCTATACAAGTTTAGGTTGTCTCCACCTCTGTTCGATATGAAGATTAGCCACTTACCATCTGGAGTCCATCTTGCCTGATGATCATCGTACTGGTCATGAGTCAATCTTGTTGGTTTACCACCTCCGGATGGGAAAATGAAAATGTCGAAATTTTCATTTCCAGATTTGTCAGAAATATAGGCTATTTTTGAGCCATCTTTGGACCATACACCATCTAAAGCCGATTCAAGATCATGGGTAACTTTGCGAATTTTATCGGTTTTCAGATCTTTCACGAAGATATCCCATTTTCCTTCCTTGTTCCATGTAAAGGCGATTTTATCTCCTTTTGGAGAAACATCAAATTGTTGAACTTGAGGTATTCGCATTAAAGTTTCGATTGAAAGAACCTTCAAATTCACATTTAACACCTCAAATAACAATATTACTGACTGAAATGTTTAAAAACTTTACAAGGTTCCTCACATAATCTAGATTCTTGCTTCACAATGCTTTTTTGGGTCTCCACGTATTAAGCTTAACATAAGAAGAAAAGGAGAGTTTGCGGTAGTCAATTGACAGCAAAGAAGACGAAGCCTCACTGGGGACACTATTGTCTCGTTTTAGCTGTTTTAGTGTGCTTGATTCAATATTACATCGCATTGACACCCAATTTGGATGCTGCAACCACCATGGGGACTTTCAGAACACATCATATTTTCGAGATATTAGGATTTTTCTTTTTGGGACTAGGCGCTTCAAAGAGCATTAAGAATACGATTTTGAGCCAAATCACCATCTGGACAGCACTCCTTGCAGAAAATGTCATAAACATAACCTATATCGCAACATTTTGGCCCTTAGATTTGACAGGCCCTACTCTCTTACTTAATTTTCCAATGTTCGTCAGTTTTTATTCCTACAAAATTTATGTGGAAAGGCACAAAATTAGAGAATTCGGAGAAAAGTTGGACAAGGCAATTCCTTTTTTAGGATTGATTATTTTCCAGTTGATGGTTCAAGGTGTAATTTCATTGATTCTAATTGAACCTAGCATGTTCATTCTTTTTGCGCGTGCAATAATCTTCGTGGCTTGGCTATTTGTTCTGTTTTCAACAATTTTCTTATCTTTAATGGAAATCGTTTAGAAATGAATGTTACCTAAGTCCATGCACGCGCCAAGACTCAGAAGCAAGAGTGCACACACGCGAAAATGGCTGGCTACACAGAAGGTAGAGCTTTGATCTTCTAGTCCGTGAGAAGAAACGTTCTTTAGGTCATAACGTTTCAAGCCATCTTCGATAAGTTTCCTCATCTACAGCAGGTGGAAGCATCAACTTAGTTTTAGTCAAAGGTTTACCACTCTTTGAGTGTGGTTTTCTTACTAGAGTATTAGCGTATTTTTCAATCTCCCTTGCCTCCTCAGCTAATCTAGTGGCCACCTGAACCAATTCATGCGCGCAAGCAACGAGAGGGATGTATTTCTCCTTTTCCTTCTCTACAAAACAGGCTCTTTGATCGATTTCAGCAACCCTTTTAGTCATTTCATATGCAGCCATGGCTTTGGCTTTAGCATAGGGATTTTGGAAGTCAGAGTTGTCCCGTATATTATCTGTATCAACCACTAATCTCGGTAAAGTGATGGTTAACCCTTCTTTAAGAAGGGCTATTAGTCTGTCAATTTCTTGATATAGAATTCTGTAGACACCAGTAATTGCGAGTACTTTGATAACATTTGAGTTAAAAATTGCCATTTCTATGGGGTCCAGGAACTCTCTCCGCGCTCCAATCATGGGATCGCCCATGATTATTATGTAGCCTAAACCCCGTTCTTCAAGTTCGTCTTTAATGCGCTTCGCTACGCCGTCTGAGACTACCACGCTGGGCACGCCTCTGTTTGATAGAATTTCTCTTGCCTTGGCAGGTCCAGGAATGGATGGGTTTGGAGAAATGAAGATTAGGAGATTGGGGTCAAATTCGAAGATTTTTGGTAGAACTTCTTCGATGTCTTCGACTCTCATTTTGGAACCTGTTGTCAGTGTTCGCACTTTGATGTCCTCACGTTCTGCTAGTTCATCTAGGAGTAGTTCAAATAGGGGGGATACTCCGATGTTGCCGCACTTAAAAACTCCTATCTTAACTTCCTTCAAAGAGACCACCCGATTGTTCGTAAATGATTGCTATCAACCGCTTATTAACAATATCTTTTCTTCTCTTTGAAGAACCGTCTGTCTAGTGGGTCAAAATGTTCAGGTGGAAACGCCGGGTAATCTCCGCTTTTTCTTTGAAAGGTTAATTAGCAAATCAAAAGCTCTCTTTTCCTCCTCAATAGGCTTTGTTTCAAGTAGTCCCTTCCTCTCAGCACTTTCAAAAAGTTCTTCACCCTTTTCAGTACGGATGACGATAAAAGTCCAGCCGCTCATCCCTAAGCCGCCAGCTGAGATGTCGGCGAGTTCGGAGGAGAAGTCGGTGCATAAGGCGCAACTTTTGCGAGTGTATTTTTTTGCTTCTACAAGGGGAACAGTCTTTATTTCGCCGGATTTGGTGGTGACTAAAACTTTTGCTTTAATGTTAATTTTGCTAATGTCATGTAGGTTGATGCCGAGTTCCCTTTGGATATGTTTCTCCATTAACCCTTTGTAGGTGAAGGATTCGGTGCACATTAATCCAATCGTTAATCGTAGTGGGTTGGCGTATTTTTTAAGAGGAACCATCTCAATTTTTCGTAGGGCATGAATTTGGCATGGTGTCCCAACAAAGGCTAAGTTCTTTTTCTTTTGTTTAATTCCTTCCTGAAATGCGAGGAGATTTGGTGAGTAGGAGTATCTCGTCCCAGCACACTTTAAAACCTCCTGTGGGGTTGTTGCCAGCCTCGGAACAGGGTAGAACGGCCTGTCTTCACTAACTCCAGAAACGATAGCGCCATCCACCAATTCATTTTTCATTGCAAACATTAGGAGAGCTGTGACTACCCCACCATCCTGGCAAATTTGAAGTACACTTTCGTCACGAGCCTGCGCAATAACTATGCGCCGATAAATGCCGAAGTCTTCCTCTGTCTTCCTTTCCCTCCCGAACACGAATTTTTCTATGGCGGGCCACGACAACTCGTATCTGGAACAAACCTGGGCGCAAATCCCACATGCCGTGCATTTATTCACTAGTTTTGGTTTTTCTTCTGAGTAATCTAAGCAGCCAAGTGGGCAGACAACAGTGCATGCAGCACAACCCATACACTTTTCAGCCAAAACAACTTTTTCTAAACTTTCTTCAAACCTCAGCTTGGGAGCTTTTTCAATTCGTTTAGACATTTTTTCACCTGAACGTTTTGACGGAAATGTATCCCATTGTTAACCATTCTAAGTATTTTAAAACTTGCGTCACATAAAGGAACATTAATAAGAATAAGTTTCTTCCCAGAAAGGGTATGGAACTAACTGCTAAAAAAGGAAAAGGGGAACCTTCACTAGCGTTTGGCGGACAAGCAGTGATAGAAGGAGTCATGATTCGCTCTAAAAAGCACATGGTAATTTGTGTTAAGCAACCGAATGGGGAGATACTAACAAAAACAGAGGAGATAAAATCCCTATCTGACAGGTATAGGGTTCTAAAGATACCATTCTTAAGAGGAATTGTGGCGCTGTTTGAAACCATGTATTTAGGCGTTAAAGGTCTCTATTTCTCCGCAAATGTAAGTTTGGAGGAAGAAGGCGAAAAAATCGGGCCTAAAGAAATGGCGGTAACATTTGTTTTAGCTATGGCCTTAGCCATATTTTTGTTCAGCATTGTTCCTTTCTTCTTAGCCACACGTTTCAATTTTAAAGGCTTAATTTTTAATGCGGTAGAAGGCTTAATTCGAATTGCAATTTTTCTACTTTACCTCGTGGTCGTGGCTTTTGTTCGAGAATTCAGGAGGGTGTTTCAGTATCACGGTGCAGAGCACATGGCTGTCAACACTTACGAAGCTGGGGTTGAATTGAATGTTACAAACGCCAAAAAGTATTCTAGACTTCATCCAAGATGCGGAACGTCCTTTATTTTCATCGTGCTTCTGATAAGTATCCTTTTATTCTCACTTATGCCGAGCCAAGATTTCGCCACAAGATTATCTTACAGAATTCTCCTCGTACCTGTAATCGCCTCTATTTCTTACGAAATTTTGAAAATCAGCGACAGATATAAGGAGTCAAACATTATGAAAATTCTGACAATGCCAGGCTTGGGAATCCAGTACTTAACAACAAGAAAGCCAGACGAAGACATGATTGCAGTTGCCTTAAAGGCTGTACAAGAAGTAGACAAGCTGTCGCAAAATCATTAATATGAGGGCGTCTTTGGAGAGAACTCTAAAGTAACGTTTTCTAAATTATTCGCATAAGATTAATAGGTGACAATACAAGAGTAGCTCTTCAAAAGCTTGTAAATGAGATTCAAGATGTGAATGCATATCAAACATGTTCGCTTACTGAGGTGGGTGGATGCCTAAGCTAAAGGTTTCAGTGCTGACTGGACGAACAATAAATCAAGGTCGGGGAAAGGAGTATGGCAAACTTTCAAAGGAATACTTGGAGAGCGTGACCATCTGTCAAATGGACCCCAACGACATGAAGTTTCTCGAAGTAAAAGAAAACACCAACGTTAAAGTCATCACAGATTTTGGTTCAGTGGTCCTGAAAGCTGTGAAATCCGCCAGGGCTCCCCACCCCAAAGTTGTTTTCATTCCCTACGGTCCTTGGGCAAGTCTCGTCATGAACCCAAAAACCCATGGAACAGGCATGCCATCCCTGAAAGGAATATCAGCAGAAATTGAACCAGCACCCGATGAAAAGGTGTTAAGCTTACAAAATCTACTTATCCAATTTCGCAAGGAGGAACGGACGTGACTGTCGTTACTGGGGTAACCTGCCCAGTTTGCGGTACCTTTTGTGACGACATTGAGTTAGTTGTGAAAGATAACGTCATAACGGATGTCAGAAAAGCATGCGCCATGGGAGCAGCAAAATTTCTGAATTACGCCGCCCATCGAAATTTAAAACCCCTCGTTAGAAAAAACGGTGAGTTAGTTGAGACTTCGATGGATGAAGTTGTTGAAAGAGCGGCAAAGATTCTGGCGGACGCTAATTATCCTATATTGTACGGTTGGAGTAACACAAGTTGCGAAGCAATTCGCGTGGGCTTAGAGCTAGCGGAAGAAGTTGGCGGAGTTATTGACAACACCTCTACTGTTTGCCATGGCCCATCTATTCTAAGCGTTCAGGATGTTGGCATCGCATCTTGCACCCTAGGACAACTCCGGCACCGAGCAGACCTCATCTTCTATTGGGCAAGCAATCCATGGAGCGCTCACCCCCGCCACATAGAAAGGTACACCACGTTTTCAGAGGGCAGATTCCAAAAGAGCGCCTGGAAAGGATATCTCTCAAGCCTAAGAGGCGTTCTATCAATAAAAAGACTCCAAAGAGCCGCCAACCTAGTTCTGAGGCGCGATGTTTTCGCCGCTCCAAAGATTGAACGTCGTCTGCCCTACACCATGTTTCAGAAGAAAAGGAAAATGGTTGTCGTAGACGTTCGTAAAACTCGCACCGCTGAAGCAGCTGACTATTTCCTTCAAGTTGAACCAAACAAGGATTATGAACTTCTGCAAGCCTTTCGTATGCTTATTAGAGATGAGGAACTTGACGTTGATGAGGTTGCAGGAGTTCCTGTGGAAATCCTTGAAGAAGTTGCTGACGTTATGGTGGGATGCGAGTTAGGTGTCTTCTTTTTCGGAGTAGGCTTAACCATGAGCGAAGGAAAACTTCGCAACGTTGACGCAGCCCTCAGTTTAACTCGAGATTTAAATCAACGCACAAAGTTCCTGATCATGCCTATGCGAGGGCACTTCAACGTCACCGGCGCCAATGTTGTATTCACTTGGCAAACTGGATATCCCTACGCCATCGACTTTTCCCATGGTTACCCCCGATACAATCCGGGTGAAACTTCAGTGATCGACATACTGTGCCGTGACGAAGCCGACGCTGGTCTTATAGTTGCGTCAGATCCGGTTGCGCACTTCCCACGAATGGCTGCCCAGAATTTAGTCAAAAACCCCCTTATCGCCATCGACCCAGAAGTGACCCCCACAACGCTTATGGCAGACGTGGTGTTTCCTTCAGCCTTCGTAGGAATCGAAGCTGAGGGAACAGCCTACCGTATGGATCATGTTCCTCTGCCCCTAAAGAAGATAGTGGGACCTCCAAAAACCTGTCTTCCCGATGAAGAAATACTGCAGAGAATTCTTCACAAAGTTCGTAAATTAAGGGGGAGCCAGAACTGACAGAACTCATCGTCAAGAATGGGTTTGTTTATGATCCCCTTAACCGCATAAACGGGGAAAAGATGGACATCGCCATCAAAGATGGAAAAATTGTTAGAAAAGTTGAAGAGAAGAGGGCTGAAGTGGTCGATGCTTCAGGAATGATAGTAATGCCAGGCGGAGTTGACATCCATTGCCACATCGCTGGCGCTGAAGTGAATTCTGGTCGCCTTCTAAGACCTGAAGATCACGTTAAGGATGTGGAAGCCAAGACGGCTTTAACTAGGTCTGGTGTGGGCTACTCCATCCCCTCAACCTTTACAACGGGCTATCGTTACTCCAGAATGGGCTACACGACTGTTATGAACCCCTCCATGCCTCCCCTTGAGGCTCGCCACACTCACGAAGAACTTGATGACACGCCCATGGTTGACAAGGCTACTTACCCCCTGCTAGGAGACTGGTGGTTCGTCTTAGAACATTTACGAGACGGTCTAATAGAAGAGTGTGCTGCTCACGTAGCATGGATGATGTCGGCTACGAAGGGATACGCCATAAAAATTGTCAATCCAGGCGGCCTAGAAGCCTGGGGCTTCGGCCGAAACGTCGAAAGCCTCGACGACCCTGTTCCATACTTCAATATCACTCCAAGAGAAATCCTTCGCGGTTTATGTAAGGTAAACAAACTTTTGAACCTACCCCACACGATTCATGTACATACAAATAATCTTGGGAAGCCGGGGAACTACCTCACAGCCTTAGAGACTATGAAGCGCGTAGAAGACCTAGCAGAAGGAAACCAGCCAGCTATACACATCACACACTGCCAGTTCTCCGCCTTTAAAGGTTCGGACTGGCGAACAATGAGTTCTGGAGCAGAAGAAATTGCAAAATACGTTAACCACCATAATCATGTAACCCTTGATATGGGACAAGTAATCTTCACAGACACAACCACCATGACGGCTGACGGCCCATTTCAATATGGTCTCTACAATCTGACTGGAAACAAATGGGTTAACCATGACGTAGAAACCGAGACGAGCTCCGGTATTGTACCATTCAGATATAAACGCAAAAGCGCTGTCCACGCAACTCAGTGGTCAATTGGACTTGAACTCGCCCTTCTAATTAAGGATCCTTGGAAAATCTATATGACAACTGATCATCCCAACGGCGGACCCTTCACAGCTTACCCGAAAATTATCGCATGGTTAATGAGTCAGGTGGCAAGGAAGAAAACTCTGAGTAAAATTAGTAAGCGGGCGAGACAAAGAAGCTTGCTTCCCAGCATCGACAGAGAACTCAGCTTTTACGAAGTAGCTGTTGTCACTCGCGCGGGTCAAGCAAAGGCTCTCGGCCTAAAGCAGAAGGGCCATCTTGGAGTAGGAGCGGATGCTGACGTTGCAGTATACAATGTAAACCCAGAGCAAGTTGATCCCTCTAAAAAATATAAAACGGTTAGAAAGGCTTTCAAAAGAGCCGCCTACACTATTAAAGGCGGCGAAATCGTGGTGAAGGATGGACAAATTGTAAGGCCGGTTTTTGGAAAAACCTTCTGGATTGATGTGAAAACTTCGTTACCAATGGAAGTTAATGCCGACCTAAAACGAAAATTCCGAGAGTACTGGACCGTAGAATACGAAAACTACCCCATCCCCAATAGATTCTTACATGTTCCAGCTCCGATCCCAGTTAAGGCGGAGGTTTAAATCTGATAACGTTATACCCAAAACGCTTGTTTAAAGTGCCCGTAGAGGCAGAGTGTATTAGTCCTGATGTTTTCGCCGAAAAATCAGCTGACGAGATAGCTATGTTACAAATTTGGGAGGGAAACCGAAAACGAACCCTCAGCGACCTTTTCAAGATAAAACATGGGGCTGGTTCCTCATCAGAAAAATTCACTATACGAATTTGCGGAGATGTCAGCAAGGTTCGAAAAATCGGTGCCAAAATGTCCATGGGCAGTATAATTGTTGAAGGTGATGCTGGCATGCACCTCGGCGAAGAGATGAATGGAGGTGTTGTCACCGTCACTGGCAACGCAGACTCGTGGACCGGATCCATGATGAAAAATGGAACCATCAAAGTCAAGGGAAACGCTGGCGACTACATTGGAGCATCCTATCGTGGGAGCACCCAAGGAATGAGCGGAGGAGAGATCATCATACACGGAGACGCTGGATACGAGGTCGGTTGCTTCATGAGGAAGGGACTCATCAAAGTGTATGGAGATGTTGGACGGTTTGCTGGCATCCACATGAGAAACGGAACGATATTCATTCAAGGAAACTCGGAGGGAAGAGCTGGCGCTCAAATGATTGATGGAAAAGTCGTTGTGTGTGGCCACATTCCATCTGTACTTCCCACTTTCATCATTGACGACACGAGGCCGAAAGTTAAAGTAAACGGAGAGGAAGTCGAAGGTCCCTTTTACCTATTTATCGGCGATCTGGCAGAGGAAGGAAGCGGAAAATTGTTCGTTTCCAAAGCCAAAAACCAGCATCTAAGCTTTTATGAAAAATATTTATGACATGACGAAGAAACCTTCAGCTTCATGTAATGGAGAAAGGGAAATGCCCCGACCGAAGTTAAGCGTGAATTATTCCGCTTGGCGACTCGCAAAGAAACTGTGCGACGAAGCTGAAGAATACAGGGTCGCCGTCAAAAAAACGAGGTCGGGAGCAACCCTGGTCGACGCTGGAATAGAGGCGAAAGGAGGATATCTTGCAGGAAAAATTATAACGGAAATTTGTCTCGGCGGACTTGGCAGAGCAGAAATTTTTACCAGCCAATATGACGATCTTGAACTCCCATCAATCTCCGTTTACACAGATCATCCAGCCATAGCAACATTAGGATCACAGTTTGCTGGTTGGCAGATTAGAGTAGAAGACTTTTTTGCCATGGGATCCGGTCCTGCGCGGGCGCTGGCTCTAAAGCCCAGAGAACTTTATGAAAAGATAGGGTATGAAGATGAGGCTGATGTGGCGGTGCTCGTTCTTGAAACAGCTAAAGAGCCTCCTGAGAACGTAATTGCGCACATTTCCAGTCAATGCGGGGTCACGCCTAACAGTTTATTCCTGATTCTTGTGCCGACCACAACTGTAGCTGGGTCCACGCAAATCTCGGGAAGGGTTGTGGAGACGGGAATACACAAGCTAACAAGGCTGGGGCTAGACCCTAAATCGGTAACATGTGGCTGTGGATACGCGCCCATTGCTCCGGCGCACCCAAACTTTGCCGAAGCCATGGGAAGGACAAATGACGCAATATTATATGCGGGCGTGACTTGCTACACGACACACCAAGACGATGACACCAAACTTGAAGAACTTGTGAAAAAAGCTCCATCTTTAGCCTCTGAAAGCTATGGAAAACCGTTCCTGAAAATATTTAAAGGCGCCAACTACGATTTCTATCGAATTGACCCCGGTTTGTTTGCTCCTGCAGTCTTGATTGTCAATAATGTTAAAACTGGGAACACCTTTAAGGCTGGAAAGGTGAACATAGATGTGCTGAAGCAGTCGATGGGATTCTGATTAATGTGCGCACGACCGCGAGTCTCATTTTCTAGAGGGTCTTTGTGCCGTATCTTATAGCTCTTGCTAAGAAATAGCCAATAGGAATTGTATAAAGCGCGAGAGTAGCGTTGAAGAATCCTATAACCGGAAGCATTGCTGTTATTGCTTCCACAGGCATATTAAAACCGATCGGATAAGGATATTGAAGAAAGACCCAGTTTACGATTGACATTATTCCAACTCTTAGGATGGTTCCAAGAGCGGTGGAAGAAACGACCACCAGAATCTTCTCCCGTCGCCCACTAGAGCGTTTAACTATGAACCTGTGCAGGATATAAATTCCGAGCAGCATACTCAACACCGCTGCAAAATTATAAAGTGGACCTATGGGTAGATCTCCTGGATACACACCCAGCAATATAATGGTGTTTATGACTGATATTGAGACTCCTACTAGGGGACCATATAATAGAAATGCAGTGACTATCGGTATCTCCCATATCTGGTATTTGAGGAATGGGGCGTATGGCGCTGGAATCTTAGCTGGCGACAGGACAAGCACAACCGTAAGTGCGGTGAATACGGCAACGACGGCGATTGTTTTAGAGTTCATTTATTTCATCTCTTGGGCTTAGAATTTATGACATAATTATTTAAGAGTAACTACTCAAAAATGATAACTAAAAACGTCTGAAAACATTTTAATGAGGCGAATTATAAGGAAAATTGGAAGTGAGGTTATGTTTGGGGAACTCGAGATACCGCTCAAAAATCTTAGGGAGTGGCTGGAAAGAGAAACGGTTCCCATCGTCGAGCCGCTCAAGGCTGAGGCAACAAGTCTGCTTAAAGATTTCAGAGACAGACTGAACGACATCCGAGAAAACTGCGAAAAATTATTAGAAGACAGCGAAAGCGAAATGCTGAAAAGCAACCCAAAGACTTATCGCCGAGCTAGAGAAGCGTACAGACTCGCTCGAGCCGTATCGGAAACAATAGATGAAACCACCATCCCGGAAGAGGTCACACACAAGAACCTCCAGACGCTATGTGACAACTTAAAAAAGACGATTTCGGCGATTGGGCGAGAAAGAGCAATGCGTTTCCTAAGGATTTCACCGTACTTCATAATTGATCGCAGAAGACTCGATGTCGCCTTAAAGAAGACCGTTGAATCCTTTGATGAACTTCGATCCTTCTCATCCGACAGATACAAGAAAGCCAAGACCGTTGAAGATTCATTTTTAATGATTGACAAACTTCTCCAATTGTTGGACGAGCTGGATGCAGCCGAAAAACACATGAAAAAAATGGAATTAAATAGAAAGGCCCTAGAGAAGATGGTAGCAGAAAACCAACAGAAGATCATGTTGATTGAAAGCAAGGGTGAGATAAGCGAACTGGAACAAATAAACAGAAAAATCAAAGAGTTAGAAGAAAGAGTAAAGCATGACCTACGTCATCTTCAAAAGCCTTTTCTCAAGTTTCAAAGTCTGGTTCGAAGCTCAGGTTATCCCCTTCCGCTAGATGAAGCAGAAAAGCTCGGCGAGTATCTGAGAAACCCGTTCATAGCCTTCGCAACCGAAAATGAAGGATACCCGCTACTCAAAGGGATCCTACAAAAGATGGAAGACGCCATGGCTAAGGGAAAAATAAAGTTAAAGAGCAGCCGACTAAGAAAGGCTGAACAAGAGATTAACGAGATTCTCCGAAAGGACGCCCTAACTAATCTACATCGGAGTTGCAAGGAAACATTCTCTCAGAAACAACAACTCCTCACCTCTGAAGTAATGGTCACGTTTCAAGACAAGTTGGCGCAGTTTCAAAAGGACCTGAGAGAACTGGAGAAAGAGAAGGAACTCATGGATTCGAGGAAAGCAGTTTTAGAGGGCGAGCATCAAAAGCTAATGGAGAAGATTGAAAATCAGAAGGAAAAGTTGGAAGAAAACGTTTTAGAGTTAACTGACAAGAACGTGCGGATTGTGTGGTAGGAAGACTAAACTGGTGGTGAAAGGCTGACCCTCAACGTCAGAGACCCTTCTGACTTAGTTAATTTGGCAGTGAAAGCGAACTCCGATGAACTTCTACAAGTGATTGAAGATGCCGTCCAGCTTTTAAGCAGAGAGGCTGGACAAGTTGGAAGTCTACGAATCACTGGCAGACTCGTTAGCGCGCCGCCGAAGGGTGAAATGACCGTTGTTGGAGACATCCACGGAGACCTAGAAAGCCTAGCGCATGTTCTAAAGAACAGCGGATTCATGGAGAAGACGCGCATAGGCGAAGACTCCCTCCTTGTTTTTCTTGGAGATTATGGGGATCGAGGTTTATACTCGCCCGAGGTCTATTATATGGTCTTAAAGCTGAAGGGGATGTTTCCTCAAAAAGTTGTGTTGATGAGGGGAAACCATGAGGGACCTAATGACCTCCTAGCTTATCCACATGATTTGCCATTTCATTTAAACAGAAAGTTTGGTGAAGTTGGGGCGGATGTTTATGCAAAGTTGCGTGAGCTCTTTGACCAACTCTACAACGCGGTGCTCATAGAGGACAGGTATATATTACTTCATGGCGGCGCGCCTAGCAAAGCCTCTACAATAGAAGACCTTGCTTATGCCCACAAGAAACACCCCCGTGAAACTCATCTTGAGGAAATCCTGTGGAGCGACCCCAACGATGTCATAAAAGGGACATACCCCTCGCCTAGGGGAGCAGGAAGACTCTTCGGCGAAGATGTCACAGAAAAGCTTCTGAAGATGCTCAACGTGAAGGTTTTAATCCGAGGGCATGAACCAAGCGGGGAAGGATTCAAAGTGAACCACAACGGAAAGGTTCTAACATTGTTCTCAAGAAGGGGCCCGCCCTATTACAACGAGCGCGGAGCTTATCTGCAACTAAACGCCTCTGAGAAACTGGAAAACGCAAAAGAGCTCCAACAGTACATTCATAAGTTCTAGACTTTGCTACACGATGAAGCTACACCTTTATGCTCAACTGTTGGCGACATCACCAACCGCGCATCCCTTTTTATGAATCGTCTAAGTTTTTTCCAAACTTTTGATTAAGAGAATCAAAATGATGAAGATTATCGCTTGAAGGAATAGTTCTCTTATGACTGATACAGGGTTTATTTGCAAACCAGCAATGAGGTTGAAAGGAAAGGGAAGGCTTTCTACAACTGCGATATAGACAAGTTCTGTCACAATCTCTACAAAACCGCCACTCAGCCAAATCCAAAGTATAGCTAACATCGTAGCGATAAAACCAGCAGTGAACCATAGGACTACAATATTCAGAAAATCTAAGATTCCGCGGGGGTTCTTTAAGCCATCGTTCAAAATCACGAGGGCATTTTAACACCTTAGAACATTATGCGCGCGAAAAGTATGTTATTAAGCTAGGATAAATATTATATATTAAGATTCACTATACATATTAGTGTGAGCACAGGGGCCAAAAATGAGTCAAATATTAACACCCTTCATCTACCAGATGAGCGCTGGCGTAGCTAGTGGCTTTCTCGTGGGATATGCAGTCAAGAAGATCTTGAAAACGCTGATGGTAATTCTCGGATTCTCTTTTGTCGCAGTCTCCTATTTTGGCCTCTCTGGGATAGTGGATATCAGCTACGAGAAATTAGCGAGCGCGACTTCAGGACTGGTCACCCAAGCTTCACGATTTCTTTCAACCACTATTGGAGGTCTTCCCTTCGCCTCCACTTTTTTAGCGGGATTTGGCATTGGAATAATGAAAGGCTAAGCGTGTGCTCTTTTTCACTATGTTAGAACATTATGTTGATATTGTTCCCAAGGGATTTTGAGGGATTCGGGTGATATATCCAATAGATGAGAATACACCTTTATGTTCGATAGAGTAAAATGGTTTGAGAGGGATGCTGCTTGAAAATGGGAATAATAACGAGGGACGAGAACGGGTGGTGCACCACCCAACTGCGGGAGGCTATGAAAAAACAAAACGTCACCCCCGTGTGTTTCAGCTTTTCTCAGTTGGTTGCTAGGGTTAAGTATAAACCCGCAGCGTCCGTAGGCGAAACCAACATCCTCAGTGATTTAAGCGCCCTGATCATGCGTCCGATCGGGCGAGGCTCTCTCGAAGAAATCATTTTCAGAATGGACCTGCTCTACCGACTCGAACGTTTGGGAATGCTAATCATAAATCCTCCTTCCTCCATCGAACGCTCTGTGGACAAGTATTACGCGCTGGCTCTTTTGGAGGAACACGGCTTACCTGTCCCACGCACAGCGGTAACAGAAAGCCACAGAGAAGCCCTGAAATGCTTCTATGAGCTAGGAAGCGACGTTGTTGTGAAGCCCGTGTTTGGATCCCGAGGAGTCGGCTCAACCAGGGTTTCGGACCCAGACGTTGCTACAAGGGTTTTCAGGACTATTTCCTTCTACCACGGGGTTCTTTACCTCCAAGAATTTGTTCCACACGGAGTTTCTGATGTGCGCGCCTTTGTTGTGGGCGACCGTGTGATTGCTTCTATGCAACGGGTTGCAGAAAACTGGAAAACAAACGTCAGTCTAGGCGCGAAGCCAGTTCCACTACAGCTTGGTCGAGAGCTTGAAGACCTAGCGGTGAGAACAGCGAAGACTATCGGCTGCAAGGTGGCTGGAGTGGATATTTTGGAGGGCCCTAACGGACCGCTAATTGTCGAGCTTAACAGTCAGCCCGGATGGAGAGGACTACAGTCTGTCAGCAAAGTGAACATTGCAGACGAGATTGTCCGGTATGTTCTCTCTGAGCTGAAAGCTTAGGAGAACCCAAAATGAAAGAAGTTCAAATCTCACGGATAGACATCTCCGCCCAAAAAATTGAACGAAAAAGAGACTTTGTGGCTGAAGAGAGACCTCTTCACATCTTTTTAAATCAGACACACTACGTGACCATCCTCTGCTCTCCGAGCCAGTTGAAGGAGTTGACTGTTGGGCACCTCCTCTCAGAAGGAGTGTTAAAGTCCATTGATGACATACGAGAGATACGTCTGGAAAAGGATGGAAAATGTCGAGTTAGGTTGAGAACCGGCGTGGACGCAGAGAAACGGATTGCGGTTTCACAGCCCTTTGCGCGGCTTATCGTTTCTGCTTGTGGTTCGCCTGATTATTGGCCGCTGTCTAAACTCATAGACCGACTTGACCTTTCTAAAGTGCCCTTAGGTTTGTCTGTGGAAGCCAAGGTTGTTTCGGAGTCGGTTAGGCGACTGAACAAGCTTGCTGAAACGTTTAGAAAGACGGGTGGAGTTCACGTAGCGGCGCTTTACTCCGCGAACGGCGAGTTGACAGCCCTCGCGGAGGATGTGGGGCGCCACAACGCGGTGGACAAAGTTGTCGGGATGGGCGTGTTAAAGAAACTAAATTTTGAAGACTGTTTTCTAACTTCGAGTGGGCGGCTCACCGGAGACATCGTTTTGAAGTCGGCACGAATGCGAATTCCAATTGTTGCGTCTCTGGCGGCGGCTACTGACTCAGGTGTGGAGGCTGCTCAGCGCACAGGATTAACATTAATCGGCTTTGCAAGAGGAAAACGCATGAACGTTTTTACACATCCAGAACGGATCGTTTTCAAAGCGGACTGAGGACTACGCTTGAAGAGATCAGCAGTGGTTCTCGCTGGTGGCTTCTCCAAACGTTTCGGTCAAGACAAAGGTTTGGTTGAGCTGGCAGGTAAGCCTCTGGTTCTTCACGTACTTGATAGAATGTTTCGGGTAGTGAATGAAACTTTGGTGGTTGTGAGCTCGGATCGCCAGAAGGCGGCTTTTGAACGTTCACTAGGTCAGAGAGCTACGGTTATTATTGATAAGCATGAAGAGAAGAGTCCCCTCATTGGAGCATTAACAGGTTTTGAGTGTGTGCAAGGCAAATGCTCGTTGTTGCTTCCCTGCGACACCCCGTTTATTTCCAGCGACATCGCGTCGCTTCTTTTAGACCTGTGCATCAACAGAAGCGCGGTTATTCCAAGATGGCCAAACGAAAACATAGAGCCTCTTCAGGCAGCTTACGACACGAGGTCAGCTTTGACCGCGGCAAGAGCTGCTTTAGAGCAAGGAAAGCTAGACTTACGGTCGATGATCGCCTGTTTGAGGGGCGTGCGATATGTTTCGACAATGGTCCTCCAGCAACTGGATCCAAAGTTGCTAACATTTTTCAATGTCAACAATCCTGGGGACTTGAGAAGGGCTGAGTCCACGCTGAAACGTCTCTAGCTTTCCCAATCCTTCGCAACACTAATGGTTTGCTCGCATGACATCCATTCTTCAGGCCCCTTTTCACAAAAAATGGGAGGGGCTAGGGCTTTGCCCCAATTAGGCTCCGAGTATCCTAGGAAATGTAGTCTTGGATTAATGGAAAAACAGATAAGTCTTTCACAGTATGCTTGAGTTTGATAAGATGGAGGTTTTTATTGGACGAATGTTGTTCCTTTGCCAATAAACAGAGAGACGCTGACGCTATTAAATTTGAAACCAGTAGTGATAATCACAACAGTAGGAAAAGACGGATCAATAAACGCTGCACCTTACACATGGTTTACCATTGTCGACTACAACCCGCCTCAACTTCTTTTCTCAACAAACATAAAACGAGACACTTACAGAAATATCTTAGAAACGAAGGAATTTGTCGTCAACTTCACTAGCGCTAGTTTACTAAAGCAGATATGGATAACGAGCAAACATTTCCCCTACGGAGTTAACGAGCTAGAAAAGGCAAATTTGACAAGCTTTCCCTCGGAGAAAGTGAAGCCTCCTAGAATAAAGGAGTGCGGGGTTCACATGGAATGCAAAGTCACCTGGACAAAGCCAATCGGATCAGCGAGTCTTGTTCTGGGAGATATTGTTTCAATATCCGCTAACAAAGAAATCGAAAGATTTGAGGTTAAAAGCAAAATAGGCAAGTTAAGCCCACCACTCTACTTCTCATTCAAAGAAGATGAGGGCACTAGGATTTGGATGTTTGCTGAAATAGGAAAAATAGATATAGTAACTGAAAAGGATGGAAAAATCAAGATCACAAGCGAAAACCTACTTAAACGGTCTAAGCAAACCAATGTGGTTTCGAATGTGTCACAGAAGTCGAGGAAAAGATATTCGGAAAGCGAGAAAGAGTATGGTCAGGTGAAAAGACTATGATTCAGATAATTGGCGTGAAGGACTTGCCCATCGTAAAAGAGGGAGACGACCTTGCCAAACTCGTCTGCAACGCGGCAGAGCAACAGGGAACCCCGATTCAAGAGGGCGACATCCTCGTGGTCACGCATGTTGTGGTGTCTCGTGCTGAGGGAAGCGTCGTAAACCTTGACAGCGTGGTTCCCTCAGATTTCGCCAAGAGTTTTGCTCAACGGTTTGATAAAGACCCGGCTCTAATTGAAACCATTCTGCGAGAGTCCAGAAGCATTGTTCGGATGGGCGACGGAAAACTCATCACAGAAACCAAGCACGGATTCATATGCGCCAACGCAGGAGTTGACCAATCCAACGTTCCCGGAGAAAGAAATGTTGCGCTTCTGCCTGAGAACCCCGATCGTTCAGCACAGAGGATTCGGCGAGAGATAAGGAGACTAACTGGAAAGGACGTGGCTGTCATCGTCTCTGACACTCATGGACGGCCACTGCGGGAGGGCGAGATCAACGTTGCCATAGGAGTGGCGGGAATCCGTCCCATTCGAGACAGGAGAGGAGAGAAAGATTTGTTTGGACGCGTTTTAAGAGTAAAGCAAACAGCCATCGCCGATGAGTTGTGTTCAGCAGCCGAACTGGTTATTGGGCAGGCAAAGGAGGGAATTCCGGTGGCCATCATTCGGGGGTATTCATACCCAAAATCAGAAGAGTCAAAGGCAACCGAACTGACAAGGCCGAGAGAAAAAGATCTATTTATTTGATGTTGCCGGTTGGATGGCAGTCGTTACTCGCTGATCCCTTTCACCAGTGTCGTGACCGCTTTTTTCCTAGTTTTCTGTGATATCTCCTCAGGTGTCTTGAGGGATAAAGCCTCTGTCGGGCAGTATGGGAGGCATTTAGGATCTCCATCGCATAGATCGCAAACGATTATGGTTTTCTTGACTGGATGCAAGGTTATCGCACCGAACTCGCATGTCTCAATGCACCATGCGCAACCGTTGCATTTCTCTTCGTCTAAAATAATTATGCCTGTTTTTTCATCTTTGGAAAGAGCCTTTCTTGGGCAGGATTTGACGCATGTTGGATCTTCGCATAAGCGACAGGCCATTGATATATTAAAGGCTGGTTCTACGCGTACGGTTCGGATGCGGGATAGCAAAGGATTGAATCCCCCTTCTTTCACTGCTGAGCAAACGTACTCGCAGACCTGACACCCAATGCATTGTTCAGAATCTGAAACAACAAACTTTCGCTGCATTTTAGACGCCCACCTCCTTTGCAACATCATTTAATCCTAGCTCGATGAGTTTCTTTTTCGGCGGCATGCCGTCCCTTGTCCAATCTCGGGCGGCATAGTAATCGTCTAGCATGAAGTTGAATTCCTTTTTCGTTAAGTGTGATCCCTTGGCATCACCATCTGGGATCGGATCGTTGAACACTCTGGGTGGAAGCGAGTCGTCTTTTCTGGTCCACCCTTCTCTTATGTTGTAGGCTTTTTCCATGTTCCAGACGCGTTCTCCAGCTGTTCTCAGTTCTTCAGTGGTCAAAGGTATTCCGGTGACCAAAGCGTACAAATGAGCTAATTCGCTGTAGATGTTCATCCATAGGTCACCTGAAAACCTACAAATCATTAATGAATTGTAAAGGGTTAGATTGTTTTCCTTGTCTGCAACAAATCCACTCTGACCCTTCTCAAACTTAAACCTGTTGATTCGCCCTCTAATTTCGGGTCCGAATACAGCGGCACTTATATGATCTGCACCTCTTGTGGAAACAGCAAAGGACAACGCTGTAGCTTTCAATCCTCTGACATCGAATCCTGGAAATTCGAGACCTTTCGAATGCATGGCGAATTTTTCAGAACCCCTACCAATTTTCTCTGAGGCTTTTTTCACGCCTTCTGCTAAAGTATCTCCTAAGCCTTCCCTGTGAGCTATCTTCTGAATGATCTCCATCAATGCGTCATGATTTCCAAAGGATAAATCTATTCCACCTGTGTCCTTCAATGTGAGTATCCCCTTTTCAAAGCATTCCATAGCCCAGGCAACAACGACGCCCGTACTTATCACGTCTATTCCTAAGGTGTCGCAAAGTTGTCCAGCTTTCACTATTGCTGGCAAATACCAAATTCCACAGTTTGTTCCAAGCGCATACATCCCCTGATACTCTATCTTGTAGGCTACTCCCTTGTAAGGACCTGCTCTTATGAAGTCAATGTGATCACATCCTATGGGGCAACTGGCACATGCAACACTTTTATGAACGTATTGTTCTTGCATCCACTCAGTTGATATCTTCCTGATGTCTTCACTCATGGTTGCAGACTCTTTGAAAGCGTCAGTGCTTTGAAAATTTCTTATAGGTGTGGCGTAATTCGATAGATATTCCATACCCGTGCCAATGGTCCCTAAATCTTTCATAATGTTCGAGGTCAAGCCTTCGATAACCTTCTTATAGTATTCTTTAGATAAATCCAACAACTCGTTAATCTTGGCAACTTCGACAGTTTTAGACCCTCTGACCACCACTGCTTTTAGCTGCTTTGAACCCATAACCGCACCCATACCTGTTCTACCATCATCCTCATGATGATGATTGCTTACGATAGATGCAAAACGAACAAGGTTTTCTCCTGCGGGCCCTATACTTGCGACTTGAACGTTGTCGTCACCGATTGCATCCCTAAATATCCTATGTGTCTCCCAGCAGTCCTTACCCCACAATTCCTTCGCGTCGCGAAACTCGATCGTATCATCGTCAATAAATAGATAGGTCGGTTTCTTCGCTCCTCCCTTTATCAAAAGAGCGTCGTAGCCGGCTCTTCTAAACGCCTGACTCCAAGAACTTGAGCCAATAGATTTTCCTTGAAAGCCAGTTAGGGGCGACTTCGCCTGAACTACGTATTTGGCGCTAGTTGGAATCACGGTTCCACAAAATGGCCCCACGGCAAAAACTAACACGTTGTCAGGGCTTAATGGATCTATTCCTGGTTTCTGATGCTCATATAGGAGACTTATGCTAAATCCGTTTCCACCTAAAAATTTTCTACAGAAAACCTCGGAAATTGCTTCAGTTTTTGTTTTCTCGGAGGTTAGATCTACAGTCAACATTCTCCCGGAATAGCCGTACATTGTTTGTCATCTCCAGCCAATCCAAAAGTATATCATTTTTGAGCTTCTCTTCCTTTCATCTTCAACGTTGAGGAGCCATTTATAATTTATGAAAAAACCCGCATCATTAAATCCCAAAGAGTTAACAGAACCCATTGCGCGCTGTCCAACGGTGAACTAAAGTCTTCCCAGAAGCTTGTTGACGTTTATATGAATTTCTTCTCTTGGAGCCAAAAAATGTTTATTAATAAAACTCTAGTAACTGTATGAAGGGGTTGAAAGCAATGAAGAAGACTGTAGAGGAGCGAATTAGAGCGCTATTTGCAGAGCACTCAATTCCACCGATGGAAGTGATTATACCGATTCTCGAAAAGACAGGACGTGGTGAAAAAGAATTAATGGCTCAAGTCTATAATACGTACACGAGTTTGGCTGAGGGAATAAAAGAAATTTTGAGGTTGAAAGACAAAAACATGGATACATTGGCAAAAGTTTACGGAATAGTGTATGGTGTAAGTGGAGAAAAATATGAGCCTAGTGGGTTGACCGATTCAAGGTTTTCTTCTAATTTGTCAGATTGTCCTTTGCTGCATTTAGGAAAAGACACGAGTTTGAACGTGAAGAGCAAATTCTGTGATTTGATTTGCACGGCTGGAAGCAGAGCACTGATGGACACTGTTCTGGGTCCACACAGAGGTAATTGCACTTGGGACAAGGCGCTCATAAGAGGAGCAGGCAAATGCACGGTGGTATTTGAGTTAGTGAAGGACACATGAGTTTTTTAAAGAATTCTTCGCTTCTCATTTCCATTTTGTTAATCGGTGCTGGATTAACCTTCATTCTAATTTGGCTAAGTATGGCTAAGTCCATAAGTTATGCAGATATGAAAACAATTTTAACTACAACTACGGCAACATTTGGAACGTTGCTCGGAATAATCACTGCAGGACTTATGTTTACTCAAGGAAAATTCAGTGAACTCGCAAGCGAACTCACCGAAAAGTCGCCCGATTATCTTGCCAAGGTATTCTCATTAGAGAAAATACAGTCAATTGAAACTCATTTGCTTCCTTTGCGAAAAACATTTACTCACCTTGCAGCGACCACAGCGATTGCTAAAGAGAGAAATCTTTACGAAAGGATTATCACAAAAACATCTTCAGTATTTGTTGATTTTGCAGTACTTCTGAATTTGAAACTCAAACAACAAGGATTACCTGATACTGGTCTTTTAGTTTCAGAAATGGACCCAAACCTGTACAAAGTCTATCAGAAGAGAAGACAGGGCATTAAGAAAGAATGGCAGATATTTAACATCATTAAACAAATAATAGATACATGGGAAGCATCGACAGCCTTTTTTATTGAAAAACCAAACGTGAAATCAGCGCTTCAAGCCGACCTTAAAAGTTCTATCGCAGTTTTGAAACTCAAAGAAAATGTTGATAAAAGTTCAACAAACATTCGTAGCGAGGTCACAAAAACGTTGAGCGATTTGAACAAGGAAATTAGTGAAATCAGCAAAAGACTTCATGAAGACAGAATACCCCAGCTTTTACCTCAGATGAAACAGGCGAGTACTATTCGCGGCAAATACTTCTATCTAGCACTAATATTCATAGCTACTCCCCTTCTCATCAACCTTTTAATTCTGCCACAACTCTCCGAAACAACTGCAACTTTCTTCCAACCGGTCATTTCAGTAACAAGCTTATTGAGCGTCATGGGAGTCATTTTTTTGCTTCTCTATATTCATAAAATTCTCAATGTATAAACTCTTGCGCGTGTTCTGTTAACTCTAAGAGGTTGGTCAAAAAAGGTTGAGTGTCAATTGGCGGGGGTTTTATCTTTTGAATTACATGACAGCATTCCATACGTTTACGCTGAGTTTAGCAGGGTCTATAACCAGCATAAACTCTTGAAGAATTTCCATGTATTCCTTGTCTTTCAATAATCTCCCTTGAAGCCTTTCATAGTCTGCCAAGCTATTATATTCTATAAGTTGAACATAAGAACCATAGATGCCACCAAACGTTTGAGTGAAGACTTTCATTGATTTCACCACTCTGGAAATCTCTGGGTTTTCCTTTATGTATTTAAGGTATCTCTGCATCATACGGTTGTGTTCCTCTTGCTTTTCTGGTTTGACCACCCATGTCCATATCACAAAAACAGTCATCTCTCTCACATCCTTATTCTTTTCCCATTTGTCATTTCAAGTTGTATTTATAACTTTTACGCACGCGTAGAAAGCATTAAAAAGAACCAGATATTTATCCTTAACAATTCATTAGAAAGTCGGTGCAAGAAATGCACGGTTGGAATGGTAAGCTTCTAAGAGTAGACCTAACAAGAGGAAAGGCAGTTACTCAAGAGTACGATCCCAACCTAGCTCTGACTTTCCTGGGCGGAAGAGGCTTCGCTATCAAGATTCTCTGGGACGAGTTGGAGCCAGGCATAGATGCCCTCTCCCCTCAAAACAAGCTCATACTCGCAGCTGGACCCTTAACCGCATTCCCCTTGCCTAGCAGTGGCAAACTAGTCGTTGCAGCGAAGAGCCCTTTAACAGGCGGGTACGGTGATGGGAATATTGGTACGCTCGCGTCGGTCCAATTAAGAAGAGCTGGATATGACGCAGTAATTTTAGAGGGGAAAGCGAAGAAACCGACCGTACTTTGCATCGACAATGACGAGACAGAGATGCTCGACGGCAGAGACTTGTGGGGGCTTGGTGCCTTTGAAACTGAGAGGAAGATAAAGGAAGAACTCGGTGGAACTGTAGGCGTCGTTGCGATAGGGCCCGCAGGAGAGAACATGGTTAAAATCGCCTTGTTGGTCTCGCAAGAGGGCCGGGCTGGCGGCAGACCTGGAATGGGGGCTGTTATGGGGTCTAAAAACCTAAAAGCTGTCGCCATCAAGGGTTCTCAGACAATACCAGCAGCTGATCTCGACGGATTGAAGGCCATAGGCACAGATGCGTATGAGGCGATTCTGAAGAAAAACAACTATGATTTCTGGAGGCGTCAAGGGACAATGGTCGCTGTAGAGTGGTGCCAAGAGAACAGCGTTCTGCCAACCTTCAACTTCAGGGAGGGCGTGTTCGATCAAGCGGAGGCGATAAACGGATTTACTATGGAGAAAATGAAGGTCACCCAGAGGGATTGCGGTAATACGATCTGCAGCAATGTCTGCTACAACTGTTATGAAACCTGCCCCGCCTTTACCTGTAATACGATTTGTGGCAATGTTATAGAGGATGCAGAAAAGAAATTCTCAGAGCTTGACTACGAGAACGTGGCTCTGCTTGGGTCCAATATAGGTCTGGGGGATCTAAAAAAAGTTGCGGTCCTCAACAGGCTAGCCGACGACTATAGCCTAGACACAATATCCCTTGGAAGCGTGATAGGCTTTGCCATGGAAGCTTCCGAAAAGAAGCTCATCGATCATGAGATCGAGTGGGGCGACTTCGATGAGGCCAGAGTCCTCGCCGAAGATATAGCCTATAGACGTGGAGCAGGAGGTCTTCTCGCTGATGGCGTACGATCGGTGGCTGAGAAGCTGGGTGGCAACGCCTCGAAGTGGGCAATGCACGTAAAGGGCTTGGAGATCACGGGTTATGACTGTCACACAGCACCCGCTATGGCGTTGGCTTTTGGAACATCGAGTATAGGCGCCCATCACAAGGATGCTTGGGTCATTTCATGGGAGGTATCGGTTGGACGTGAAACCTACAGCGAAGCAAAAGTTGACAAGGTGATTGAGTTACAGAGGATCAGGGGAGGGATGTTCGAAAGTCTAGTGACCTGCAGACTCCCATGGATAGAGCTGGGCTTCGAGCTGGAGTGGTACCCACGCTTCCTTAAGGCGGCGACCGGTGTAGACATGACACTAAGCGACATCTTCACTGTCGCCGACAGAATCTACACCCTGATCAGAGCTTTCTGGGTTAGGGAATATAAAACCGAGTGGAGTAGCGCCCAGGACTATCCACCGACGAGATGGTTCTCTGAACCCCTCACTAAAGGCCCTTACAAGGGAACCACCCTAGACAGAGACAGATATGAGACAATGCTTCAGTGGTACTATCAACGTAGAGGTTGGGATCGTCGAGGCATACCGACAGAGAACACCCTTAAAAAGCTTGGTCTAGAGGATGTAGCCCAAGAGCTTAAACAATACGTGGAACTTGTGCCATGAATCGTTTCGCGTAGCGATTAGATAAAGAAGATGGAACTTTTACGAGGTTGACAAAGCAATTTCGTGCCACTTGTTTGTGTAAAAGGCTTCACTCGCCTAAAACCGGATTTGACTGAAATGGCTGTTGAAAGGGACCTCTTGATCTCCATTTTAAAATTGACGAAAACTGGACTTGTCCAAAGAGAGCTGGTTAGCAGAGACGCCCGTGTCCCAGTTCAAGTCGCTGACGAGATGTTGAAGAAGCTCTCTGGCACAGGGTTCATTCGGTATAAAGGCCAGTTAATCGAAGTGTCATCGAGTCAGCGCGTTAGGATGGTTGTCCGCGCTGTTGAGTTGGGGGCAGATCCTGAAAGGGTTTGTGGGGTTCTTGAGTGGGGTGAGTTTGAAGAAATAGCTGCTAAGGCCTTTGAAGCTAACAACTTCATGGTGAAGAGGCGGTTCCATTTCAAGTGGGCTGAAAGAAGATGGGAGGTGGATGTTCTTGGTTGTAAGGAGCCCCTTGTCGTCTGTGTGGACTGTAAGCACTGGCGTCGCGGCTGGCGAAGGTCGGCCATTATGAAGGCTGTTGATGCTCAGGTGGAGAGGACTCAAGCATTGGCGGAGGCTCTTCCTTCTTTACGTGAAAAAGCTGGGCTGGTTAATTGGAAAAGGGCGATTCTTGTTCCGATGGTCTTGTCTCTGGTTCCAAGTCCTTTCAAATTCTACAATAGTGTGCCGATAGTTCCGGTTTTGCAGCTTCCAAACTTTCTGAACGAGCTACCTGCTCACATAATTTCGTTAACGCGTTTCTCCGCATATATCTCATAGTGGAGATGTCTCTCTTTTTTGTGCAAATCTAAATAATAATTGGGGCTCTTTTCTTTCTAGGTTTCTCTATTATTTTTTATAGACCCCCTATATAGCCCCCCTCCCCTTCTAGGTTTCAAATGCGCGCGCCGTAATATGTATGCATTTAAGGCAAAAACGTTACTAGTGAAGTGGGATTTATGCTAAGTATTCAGACTTTAGTAGAGAGCTAGGAAAGAGCCCGCATGAGAAAGAAAAGAAGTGGAAAACCAAAGTATGGTTTGTATGCAATTAGGATAATTGCAATTCTTTTTTCTGCTATAGAAATCGTCGGGTTACTTTTGTTTTCAGCAGGCTACTTTGTTTTCAACAATGCATATCTAACAATTGGTGGAGGGATAATTACCGCCTTCGGAATCTACATGATTGTTGCCCATTTTCTTTCCTTATACATCTTCACTGGGGTTGACTCAACGAGATTCAGTTGGATTGCGAAACTTCTGGAAATAAAAGGAAACGAGTATGTGCTGGATGTGGGAAGCGGCACTGGAAGAACGGCGGTTCAGATGGCGAAAAGGCTTACCACTGGAAGGCTTGTTGGGATAGACATTTGGGATACAATGGAACTCGGCGGTAACTCGCCAGAAAATGCGTACAAGAATGCGGAAATCGAAGGTGTGAAAGGAAAAGTTGAATTTAAATTTGGAAACGTCTTGGAAATACCCTTTGATGATGACGTTTTTGACATCGTTACATGTAGTAGTGTCTTAAATAATCTTCGTGGAGAAAAAAATAGAATCAAAGCCCTGAAGGAAATCTTTCGAGTCTTGAAGCCTAGAGGAAAATGTATGCTACTGGAACCTCTCAGGAATTTTAGAATGTTTTGCGCTTTCACACCCTTCGGAGTTTTCCAGTTAGGAAAAAGAGGAGACTGGGAAAATTATGCCGAGACTGCAGGTTTTTCAAAAGTGAGATTCTACGATGAAAAAGGCATTGGCATTTTTATCCTCGAGAAATAACGAAACGATGCCGATAGATTCGCATGCGCGCGCATAAAAATTAACACGAAAATCCCAATGTTTTGCAACAGAAAGGGGTTGCAGGGGTGTTGCAATCTCGGTTTTGTGTATTGTCTGATAGTTTTAATGGAGGAATGATGTTGTGTGGCAAGGCTTATTTGGAGGTTTAACAGTGTTGGTACGTGGGGTTAAAGGGAGGGGGCCTCCCCATGTTGGGAAAGTTGGTGTAGACTGTGCGCTTGCCTTATTCTCTATCGGTGCTTGTTGTCATCATGCTTCTGGCAAGTTTAGTCGCGATAAACGTGCAGGTGCCTGTGCAATCATATACGCCTCCTGGAGGTTGGCCTGAAGGCCAGCCATATTTCACTTTGTGGGCAGTGGTTAACGAAGATCCTTATTGGGGAATGTACGGCGGTTACCATGACATATGGTATAAGCTTCAGCCGGAAATTGCAAAGATTGGCATTAACCTTGAAATCTTCAGTGGAGCCCTGCACGACTTCTGGTGGCTCATTTGGGAAGAGCCGTTTGGTGGGCGTCCACCTGGCAAGCCACCATATGGGTGGGATCTCGCCGCTTTGGAATGGCGATTGCATCCTCAGGGAATGTTATGGATGGATGGGCTAGTCCTATCCAAGAATGTACCTCCTTACGGTTCAAACGTCTTTCCCTACCTGAACAGAAAGTCCGACTGGTTGTATTGGAAAATGCAGATGAGCTTTGATGCTGAATTGCGTCAGGGATATGCTTGGGCTTGGCAAGAGGAGCTTATGCATAATCCTCCTATGATTAACATTTACTATTCCTATGTCTATCATGTTCGAGGTCGCTACATTCAGGGTTACGACCCAACTGTGTGGTGGTATGACGTCTCAAACCTACGCATTAATGTCACTGGTTTAGAAGAACTGTTACCACCCAGCGTTCTACACCGTCTTACGGTGGAGAAGACGATCATATATGGCGTTGCCGAGGCTTGGTGGTCTTACCTACCTATCTACGTAGATACCAACGCTGAGGAGCAATTTGCTAACTTGGTTTGGGGAACTCTATACAAGCCAACCGTTGACCCATGGCCGACTGAAGGAGAGGTGCCACCTCCACAACATTACACCCTTAAACCCTGGTTAGCCAACGACTTCCCGCAAGACATGGGCTGGGAGACAGACCCCACGGACAGAAAGCAAGTTTATCGTGTAAGGATTCCTCTCAGAGAAGGCGTCCTCTGGAGCGACGGCCATCCCTTTGATGCACAAGATGTAAAGTTCACCTACGACTACGTCCTCGACAAATATATGCTTGCAACAGCGTATGGCGACTTCGCACATATAATAAAGCGCGTTGAATATGTCAATGCCACTAATCCAGTGGACCCCAACTGGGACCCCTGCAGCATCGATCTAATTCTCTACGAGCCCTACGTTGATCTCCCACTGATCCTCGCAAACACTCGGGGAGCAGGCATCATGCCCTATCACCGTTTGAAAGACATATATCCTCGTTACTTGCGTGGCAGTCCTGAAAACAAGATCTACGCATACGCGAAGACCGTACCAACAATAGGTCCCTACACATGGTACAGCGAAAGCACACCAGCTGGATACTCAGACATAACCTTCGTGAGGAACCCCAATTACTTCGGGTACAACACAAGCATTGTGGGATCGCCTGCCTGGGGACCCTACAACATCGAAAAGATCATCCTTAAGTATGTCCCCGACGCAGAGGTTAGGTTTGCAGACGTACAAACCCACGCAATTGACTTTGGCGAATACCCAAAACCCCCAGTGCACTCGTGGGACCCGCGCGTCCCAGTGGAATTTTTTGAAGAGTTGAAGAAGGACCCTACTTTCCTAGTTTATGTGGTGCCCCACTCCGCAAGCAACGGCGTGTGGATGAACCTCAACAGTCCAAATCTCAGCAACAGGTATGTGAGGCTGGCCTTGGCTTACGCCATCCCCTACCCAGACATATTCGCTGAAATATTGCCAAGCTGGGGCATTGTAGACCCGCTTCCCGGAATAAGCTTCGTTCATCCTTGGCAATACTACACTGAGCCAGAAGAGCTAGGCGGAACGCAGGTACAACTCTTCCATAACAAGCTTGAACCCTACATGTACGACCTCGCTAAAGCAAAGCGGTACTTGGACATGTACCTGCAGTCTCGGGCAGACCTGTATCCTAACCAAGCTGTGGGACCAGTTGGAGACGCAGACTTCGACGGAAAAGTAGACCTAGACGACCTATGGTATTGGCTAGACGAATATGGAAATGCACCTCTCACCCGCGCGATAGACTGGTGGGACATGACGTGGACGGAAGGCGTGTATCCGTGGCCAGTGGAATCCGGAACCTCTGTTGCTCCAGGCAACGACATTGACCCAGATTTCGATAACTCTGGAACGGTGGGACCAGAAGACTTCCCACTGTGGTTCAACAATTGGGGAAGAGAATACCCGTTCCCAGGAGCCTGGTAACGAAGAAAAAGCACAGCCACAAATCTCCTTTTTATTACCTATATCTGCGCACGCATTTTGCAACAACTATTAAGCGCGCGCATTTTTTATTGTCTAAAATGGAAAATGTTTTATGCATATTTGGAAAGTTCCAATATTCACGTGCATGCGGTGAAAATGATGTTGGAACTTTTGAGTCGCGGTCAAATCGAGAAGATTCATTCTGCAACCTTGAAGATTCTAGAGGATGTTGGCGTTGTAGTGTATGAGGATAGTTTTCTGAAGTTTTTGGCTGACTCTGGCGCGAATATTGACTTTGATAAAAAAACAGTGAAATTTTCGCCGAGTTTGGTGATGGAATGCATTAAGAAGACACCTAAGCGAGTGACGTTGTATGCTCGTAATCCCAAATACGATGTGGAACTTGATGATGGAAAAATTTATGCTCATGCAGTTGGCGGAACCGCGACTGTAATTGACCTATCTGGAAAAGTTCGACCCTCCACTAGGAAGGATGTTGCTGATCTAACTAAACTAATAGATGCGTTGCCCAACATTCATACATGCACCATGGTCGCTTTACCCTGCGATGTCCCAGAACAAGTTCGTGACGTGTACTGCATGGCAGAGCAAATTCAGAACACAGGTAAAAATGTGGATGCAACACCACTTAGCGACAGAGGGTTGCCCTATATGTTGGAGTTGGCGGAAGCAGTAGTAGGCGGAGAAGAAGAGTTAAGGAAGCGCCCGATCATTACATGTAGTTTCTCGCCGACGAGTCCCTTGAAGTTCTCCGGCGATGTGGTAAGAATTATGGTCCAAGGTGCCAAGTTGGGTCTACCAATAGCAGTATTGCCCTGTCCTCTGGCAGGCGCAACAAGCCCAGTAACGTTAGCAGGCAGCCTAGTTCAACAGAATGCGGAGACATTAGCTGGGCTGGTGATGATCCAACTCGTGAACGCAGGGACGCCTTTTATGTACTGTCCTCGTGTTTCCCCCCTCGACATGCAAACTGGAATGACAAGCTCCGGCATCGAAGCTGCATTGTTATCAGTGGGCTGCGTTCAAGTCGCCAAACATTATGGTCTCCCATCCGACGTATATGGGCTTGACACAAGCTCTAAAACATTAGATGAGCAAGTGGGATTTGAGAAAGGACTAAACGGGATCTTACCAGCTTTAGCTGGGGCAAATATGCTGTCAGGAGCCGGCTGTGTTGAGGGCGGCATTACAGCAAGTTATGAGCAGCTGGTCATTGACAACGAGATTTTTGGAATGATTTTTAGGGCGGTTAAAGGCATCGAAGTGGATGAAGAAAGACTAGCAATAGATGTCATTGCTAAAGTAGCCCGTGAAGCATCCAACTTCCTGCAACAGATACACACACTCAAGCATTTCCGCCAAGAATTCTATCTCTCAGAACTTTCAGATAGGAATCCTCGTTCGCGATGGCAAGAAATGGGCTCTAAAAACATAGTGGAAGTTGCCCGAGAGAAAGCAAGAAAAATACTGGCGGAGCACCAACCACTGCCATTAGATAAGGATGTGATTAGGAAAATCGAAAAAATATTGAAAAGGGCAACCAAAACTTTAACATCTATCTAAAAAAAGAATAGGAGTGTGCAGAGTCTGGATAACTCTGAAACTGCTATAGGGACCTCTCTCAGAAAGATCATTGAACAAAGTTTCGGAAAACCTATTGAGCAGCTTCGAAAGAAATCCCCTGAAGAAATTTTAGAACTGATTAGAACGCATCAGAAAAGCAAGAGTCTGCTTTTCCCACGTGAAAAAATTGGTTATGGTTTAAACAACGAAACCGACTATTTGAAGGCTGCGTTGGTACACAGACCTGGACCTGAGATGGAGTTAGTGGATGAAAAGGACCCAGAGAAATGGCTCATGGTCAGAAAGCCCGACCTTGATAAAGCCCTGCCGGAATATGATAACATGATTGAGCTGATGAGGCGAGAAGGCGGAGCAGACACAATTTTCCTGCATACCCAAAGTAAAGAGAACCCAATAATTTTCCCCCCTAACCAATGCTATACACGAGATCATGGTTTCATGACCCCCCATGGAGCAGTCATTGGAAACCCTGACCCACCGAGGATGTATGAAGAATTTTTTACGATGAGGAGGCTCCTTGAGTTGGACATCCCGATAATATTCAAGGTTTATGGATCTGGAAGGATGGAAGGTGGCGATGTCATGTACTTAGACGATGAAACTTTGCTAGTCGGGCTTGGCTATCGAACAAATGTCACCGGATACGAGCAAATTAAGGCTACTTTGGAAAACTGGGTCATAGATCATGTTGTTCCAGTGCCGCTTGGTTCAGATATTATGCATCTTGACGGGGTATTCAACATTGCTTCAAAGACAGTTGCAGCCGTGTATCCTAAAGCGGTTCCCGCAGAATTCATTAAATTCGTTGAGGATAAGGGCTTTGACATAATACATGTTCCTGAAGAGGAGTATAACACTCTAGGTACTAATTGGCTATGTTTGGGTCCTGAAAAAATCCTTTTCATCGACGGGGAAGAAAAAATGAACATCTCCACTCGAAAAGCGCTGGAGAAACATGGCATAGACGTGATCAGCGCGAAGATACCAGTGCTTCTCGGTGGCGAAGGAGGACCAAGATGCATGACGATGCCTCTCTTAAGACGAAACTTGCGCGCACATGACAGTGAGATATGAATTGATGTTGTTTATTTGTAGTTCATAATGGTTTTAAATGCAGGGTCATTCTTTTCACAAAAGGAGCATAATATGAAATGATGAAATTCAAAGTTTTGCAGGTGTTTATTCTCGTTGCTTGCCTATTAACCATGCTTGGTATGACTTCCGTTTCTGCAGATGATTTGCTAAAGACAGATTTTCAGGAAGAAAGCTTTGCAAAAATCGTTGACTACTTCGACTACGCAAGAGCGTTAGCTCTGCTCCAAGGATTGCCACAGATTCCTGACTACTGGCATGCCTACGTTTACATAACCTATGTGAACAAGATGGGCTTGAAGATGCTCTATGCAGGATTGTGTAATATCAGTTTGGCAGATCAGGTTTTCGCTACGATTCCCATGCAAACGTTCTTGATACATTACAAGACGGAGAACAACAGCAGAGACGCGTTGGTTGCATCTTCCTTTCTAATGTTAATGGGTTTCAACGACACTGTAGAGTCAATCTATCCTGACTCGCCGGACAGGAACGACACTCTTTGGGCTTCCTTCAGCATAGGGCTTAACCTTGAGGAGTGGTTCCCAAATGCCACGTTTCCATCGTTACACAGCAAGACTGAGATTTTTCCGTTAACTCATTCGGATGACAAACTCACTTGGTCATGGGGCATGAGGTATACCAATTTGACGGCTATTTGGTGGAGAACATATATTTCAGAGGATAATGAGACCAATGTTAGCAGACCTTGGGGACTTGCCACTTATGACGAATTGACTTTCAACTACACTTTAGCGATTGACCCAGATATGCACGAGGCAACCATAACTGAAAATCATGTTATTGGTCGTATACGCGACCTTTGGGTTTTCTACGGGTGGTTCATCATTCCATTCTACAATCACTACAACAGCACTGGCTGCTACCGATATGGCGCGAAATTGTCCAACGAAACCGTTTATGACCATCTTCAAAAGCACGGTGTCAAGATGAGCATAGTTGACTTTCAAGCCTCAATTATGCTAGACCGCGATACTTGCAGCACCTCGGCAAGCGGACAGAACGTCACAGACAACGAAGTTCTGGTTAGCAATTCTACAATCTCGACCTACGCAGAGGGCGGAGAAAAAGTCTTGGATGCCTCCTTTGGAGTTAAGCAAACCTACAACCTCTTTAACTATACAGAAGACCCTATGGAAAGTACGCCGCACACCTACGACGCTGTTACCAGAACCGCTGAAATTGGCGGTTATGCAAAAAACCGCGACCTCTTCAGGTTCCACACAAACTTTGCAAGATATCTACCTCTTATCTTGGTGCATATGTATCCTCAGCTTTACCAGAGGGCAAAGGAGACCATAACCAACATGACACGCGCAGACTACTTATTCCTAATCTCCTATCCAAACTACAGCGGCTACAGAATAGAGCATGACCCGTCGTATACCATTTACTTCGCCCCAACAGTTGCAGCTGGAACTAATTATGGCGCTTTAATAGTGCTAGCTGTCATAGGGGGCATGGTGATCGCAACGGTTGCAATCGTCATTTCAAGAAAGAAAAAGCCGAAACAAGAAGAATTACCCATATAGAGGCCATCTTTTCCACCATCATCCAATGATTTCCACTTGGGTTCCTAGAGCATGCCCTGACAAGCCCCTTTTGAACCGAGCTCTCACCAGCCCGTTCCCTCCATGTAACGCCACAATCTTCCCCCGAATCCTACGCTCTCCCACAGGCCACGCAACCTTTCGCCCTATGAGCCGAGCTGCCTCACCACAGGATTTAATGTTGGGAAACTGGAGGATGTATTCTTTTGGGCTCTGAGTTTTTGGGCCCGTTCTGTAATTTACAATGAGACCTTTAAGCATCTGCAAGTTGTTTCCCCCATTGGAATGCTTAAACAACTAATTCAATTTATCTCTAGAACGAGTTGAACAGACGTTATGACGCTAGGGCTGAGACAGCACGCTAACGACAGACTTCTTTACAACTTTCATGGCCGGGTATAGACTAGACAGGCAGAGGAAGCTCAGAGCTAAAAGCAGCCATCCGACAACAGAAACAAGAGTAAAATGAGAAATGATCGGCTCAGGGATCAAGAACCCAAACGTGAAAAAGAGCCCAACGAAAACTCCTATTGCCCCGCTAATCAATGTAATAATGAGGGCCTCTGTGAAAACTATCTTTACAATGGCCTTTGGCTTTGCGCCCAAGGCTCTCATGATGCCAAACTCCCTCTGTTGACCCACGATCGAAAGCATCATGTAGCTGAGAAGACACAGGGTGGCTGTTGCTAGGGAGAAGAGAGGCAGAAACATGACAAACGACCAGATGTAACTAAGAAAATCCAGATGTTTCCCCAAAACTTCATTGAACTCAACTGGTTCCAACACCACCTCTGAGACCTCTTCTTCTATCTCAGCGAGAACCTGTAAGCGTTTCGATGGATCAATTTTGAGAAAGATAAGATTATAGTTAGGCTGTTCGACAAGTGTGGATAAAGTTTCTAGAGAAACATAAACCACGTTTCCATTGTTGAGAGGATCTAAACACAATCCAACTATCTCAAAGTTTTTCTCAAAAACCATAATGGACTGCCTCTCAGGATCAGCAAACATTTCCAACGCCAGAGAGTCGCCAACAACCGCAGAGTACACGTCAGTCTCATTGAGAAACCTCCCAAAAACTAACCAATCGCTAACGATGTGCTCAGGCTGAACACCGACAACAAGAGCCTCGCCGGACCGGTGATCACCAACTAGGAAATAGTGGTCCGGCTCTTCAGGATCGATGATAACTCCCTGAACCTCGTACACTGTTGTCCCCAAAACCAAGCGTGGATCCACCTTGAGAACCCCGGAGATATTGCTGAGTTCAGAGACCAGAGACTCGGGAATACGATATCTCTGATCAAGGTAGTCAATTGACTCTGCCTCTTTAGCCTCGAAAAACTGTGAGAGAAGGTTCACGTACTGTCCTGTAAGGTCTGGGTGACCCACAATAATGATGTCTCTACCAACCGCCCGCTTCACATAGCCCTGAGTAGTCTGGCTAGCGATTGTCCCCCCTGCAATCGTCACGGTTGTCAACGTCAAGACAGCGGCGAGACAAATTATTGCGCGGAGGGTTGCAGATTTTCTCCGCATCAGAGTCCGATACGCCACCTTAAGGGTAAGACCCAGCTTTGAAGATGCAGGCTTTCCAAGTTCTCCCTGAGTCGTTCCAAACGAATACAGAGGCGACAACGCTTCAGCGGGCTTCACCCTGATCGCTTTGATTATGGGCTGGGTTCCCAAAATGTGGGAGGCAACAACAAAAACGAAAAAGATGAGGAGGATCATCCACAAGTTGATAGGTCTTTGTGAGATGGAAAAACCCATAGTATTTAACGCATGGATGCAAGCGAGGTGCGTTAACACCCCAACGACAGTTCCAACAAGGCAACTCACGAAAACAATGATGGAAAGTTCTGTGAGGAAATAGCCGAAAGCTATGTTGGCCAAACACCCTGTTGCCTTCATTATCCCAACGTCTCGCACCCGCTCAGACATTGATAAATAGACAAGGAAAGACGTTACTAACGCTCCAACCAAGACGTTAAGGATACTGACCATGAAAATAAAACGTGAAAATACATTGGAGAATCCCGTGGTGAGTTTGCCCCCTGTGACTAGAGCTATTTCAAAGCCAACGTTTTCTCCGAAAAGAATGAGGAAAACCGTAGCAGCTGTGCAGATTGTTAACCCAATCATAGTTAGGACTGTTTGGAACTTTCTTCGCACCAAGTCCTTTACGGGGAACGCTATTTCACTCATCTGTGGCAACGATCCTGCCATCTCTTAGATGCAGTTTTCGGTTCGCCAACCTCATTATTCTCTCATCGTGTGTGGCAACTATGATGGTTTTTCCCTTAGCCTTCAGTTTCTCCAGTATTGAAACGATTTCAAGACCTGTTTCTACATCCAGATTTCCAGTTGGCTCGTCAACAAGGATGAGGGGAGGATCGTTAGCTAATGCTCTAGCAAAGGCGACACGTTGCTGCTCGCCCCCGCTGAGTTGGGCTGGAAAGTGGTTAGCCCGATTGGAGAGACCAACTAACCTCAACAATTTTTCTGACCGTTTCTTAACACGCTCCTCAGACCACCCAGCCAGTTCCATTGGAAACGCAACGTTTTCAAGAGCCGTAAGCGTGGAAACGAGGTTGTAGGATTGAAAAACGAATCCCACGTAAGCGGAGCGAAAGGTTGCCAGAAAATCCTCATCATAAGTGCCCAGATCATGACCAAAAACAACAATCTTTCCACTTGTCGGCTGATCAAGACCGCCAATGAGGTTTAGAAGCGTTGTCTTTCCAGCGCCCGAGGGACCATAAATCGAAACGAACTCGCCCTCCACAACTTCAAGGTTTAGTTCCATTAGAGCAGGGATTGTGAGACTGCCAATCTGATAATCCTTACACAAAGAAAAGGCAGAAACAATCCTTTCCCTAATCTTCCCCATCTGCACGGCCCGCATCCTATAACTTTTGAGAGTATGGGAGATAAACTTAACTAGAACAGATGGCCGTGTAGAGGGGATAGTTCCTTTTTAAAATTCTTCCTCTACTTTCTTTGATGACCCTCAGTCCTTCATACTTGTAAAAAAGTATCATTTTGTAGTTGTTAGGATCTTCACCAGAACGTTTTAGCTCTTCTGCAAATTTAACTACGAGTTTTTGTATCACATTCTTAATGCGTTCCCTTCCTCTGCTAAACTTCTCCGCGTGTTTTTCCTCGTATTTTATCACCCTTCTTCGGATGGTATAGTCAACTGTGATAAAAACAATCATGGCACACAAGAATAGGGTAACGGCTACTACAACGGTTGCCCGATGACCGAATATTGCACGAAGTGGAATGGGAAAGATCTTGGCATAAAGTAATTGGGATGCCAAAGCCACCATCATAAGGATCGAAAGTATGGGAGTAAGGAATCTCAGAAACGCAACTAATCTCATCAATTTCGGCAGTCCCGGAATTTCCATAGCTTGATAAGCAATTTTCTCTACATCATGTCTAATCATTTTCCACATTCGTGTAAGCTCACCGGATCCAAGACTTTGAAAGCCTTCTTTTATGAGTTCAGGTTTTATGCCTCGAAAGGCTCTTATGCTGTCAAGGTTCAGAATCAGTTGGCACAGATTATCCAGTTTTTCCTTGTGTTTACTTTGCATTGGTTTAGGCATGAAAGTGCTTCCTGGTTTGGATCTTCAAGTATTTGCGCGTAGTAACGTCCAGTCTTCCACAGTGTTATACCATCTTTTCTTGGTTCCAACTCTTGCTCTGAGTTTCCAGCCTAAACTTTTCGGTTGTTCCTCTAAATAGCAAAGGATCTTGTTCACCCTATCATCTATAACTTTCCTGTCGTTGGTCACTAAGGCGTTGCATGTTGGAGCGAAATCGATAATCTTTTTAAGGTTTGTTGTCGCCGTGTAGTAGAAGCCCCAGTCGGAAAGTAGTCCTGCTTGAACCAGCGCGTTAAGGTTGATTGTCTCATTGTCTGTTTCCCCTATATCGTGAGCTCTTAATAACACTATGGCGTCTTTGATGTCCTTCTCGTTGATTTTCACTATCTGCAACTTTTGTAGCAACAGTTCTGTAGGTGGAAGAGTTGGCGAATCAGTTTCGAGTCGTTTACTGAAGCTTATTGTATGGTTCATTTCTAGCTTGTCGAAAAAAACTTCTATCATTGGGACTTTCCCTCCAAGGTATATGTGCCTCTTCATGCCGTGATACATTTGTAATCTTTTATCAATACTATAACCTCGTTTTGAAAAGAAATCAAGTAATTTGTGGCGGAACTTTCCATAGCTTGCAAAGTCTATATCAGTGAACACTCTTTCTCCGAGTCTAGCGAGCTTTTCCCAGAGTCGTGTGGATTCTTGGGCATGCAGATGGATACCGAGACCGCCCATTATCCTTAATATTATGTCTTCTTTAGCCGCATCCTCGACACAAGAAATTGCTTCTTCGATAAAGGTTGACGGAGGTGGATACTCTTCTAAAGGAATCTCGGAGGGGAGTCTAAACTTTGACAAGTAAGTTTTTGACCTCCCCTAACCCGATGTAAACTGGACACTCTTAACTTTTTCTTCATCTAGTGTTACTATAACTCCGCGCAATATTCCCTCTGAATATTCGCTTCCTGGGTTGACGCACGTTGTCCTACCCATTTTATGAACTCCTCTCGACTCGTGAATGTGGCCGTGAAGCCCTAACAATGGCTGGTGTTGCTTTATAGCGTTGCTGACGGCCTCGCTACCAACGCTGATCATCTCGCTTACGGAGGGCACCAAATCCTTAGACAGCTTATACGCCTGGTCTAAGCTTGTGCCGTAGGGTGGTATGTGAAAATTAAAGATCGCTTTCTCCATGTTTTCAATCTGCGATGTTAATTTATCGATTTTTTTGGCCAGTTCCTCTTCAGTGCATTCCCTTGGGGTATCCCATGGCGTGTGGTTAGCCCAGGATAGGGTTACCATCTCATGGTCGTTTATACTAACCTTCCTATTGTCCGCGTTGATCGCGTATGTGAAATTATCCAGAACATCATCTACTTCCAGAATATCGTCATTACCTGGAGCAATAAACATCTTTATGCCGGTGTTTTTCAGTCTTTCCTCGATGAGTTTGTCCCAGTTCTTAAGTCGTTCTATCACTAATCGTCGAAACAGCTCTTCTGTTTTTCCCGCTCCCAAGTGGATTTTCCTTACCTGTGCATCTATTCTGCCATCGATGGTCTTTCCTTCGGCTAGTAGCTCATTCATTTCTTTAGGCGTTAAGATGCAACAGTAGTTGCCAGTCAGACCGATTCTTCTCTGTAATTCTGATAACTCCTCCTCGGTTTTGGCTACTATATTCTGTCCCATGAAATCACAGGTGTAGCTCCCATCTGACCGTTTCACAATAGGATTGATCATTTTACCGCTAAGATCGCCAAGTAAGATGCCGATTTTCACATTATACATTTTTAGGGCATTAAGAAATTTCCTCATGGATATTTCTGACCCGTGGACATCAGTGGAAAAGAAAAATTTGGTAATAGCCATCTCTGCACAGTCCTTCTTGGGTTAAGCTTCTTGGCTTCATATAAATTTTATGAAGAAAAAGGGGGGAGTCGCGTTTGTGGATTTTTTAGGTAGCTATTCTGGCGGCAGTTCCTTGAATGCGAGCGTTACATCGATTCCTTCCTTCGCCCGCTTCCAGCGCCAACCGAAATACCAAAGGACAGCCACAATTGCTACAGCTATAAACACCACTGACCATTCGAAGTTGATTCCTCCCAAGGCTTCTGAGGTGTAAAAGGCCCAAACCATTACGCCGCTGAGGATTAGGCTGACAATTCCAGCTAACACTGCAACCGATGGCCATCTATGTGGTGAAGCGTCCCAGATGTGTTTAGTTTTCTTGACAAATGGGAAGAGCATGCAGACGATTCCAATGATTGCCCATACGGCTATGGCGTCCAAGACTTCTATTGAAATTCCTCCAAGCCATTCTGGAAAGATAGTATAGTGCGCTATAAACGCCTCTGAGAGTATGAAGAATAAAGTGTACAGTTTTATTGGCGAACCGAATCGAGGGTTGAGATCTAGGAACCAACGTGGTCCGATTTGATCTAACGCTTGGGCAAATAGAACTCTAGTGAAGACAATAAAGGAAATCGGCAGGTAAAGCCAGTTAAAGAGCATAAATTGGGCGCCTATCAGGAACTGAAGAATAGGATTGTTTGTAAGAATTGCCGCAAAGTTAGCCCAATTCGCTGGGAAAGGCATAGCATACCAATCTGGGCCTTCGTTATCCGCATAGGCAACAGCACCCATAAACTCGTACCCTAAATTATTTTGAAACACATATCCCGCCCACGCACAGACTATGCTAGGTACCAGAGCTGATAGTAACTGGGCCATTAGTATGTTACGTTCCGGTCTCTTAATTTCGCCACCGATATACCCAATGTAGAAACCATAGCTAACGGACCAAGTGACGCTTGGTACTAATCCAAACGTCGATGTCCAATTCCAAGTGCTAGGCGCATAACCCGCTTCTCCTCCTAGCGTGACCATTTCCTGGTAGGTTGCAGACTCATACTCAGCAGCTACTGTGTTCCATCTCGTTATGAATGTTTGAGAAGGTGTAAAAGTTATTAGAAGCAAACCTATAATCACTCCAGCCATTCCAAGGACAAAGACGATTTTCTGTGCCCACAGATAGGACTTGAGCCCAGCCAACATAACGAGAAAACCTATAATCATCGCGATTGTGGCCACAAGAAATATACCAGCTGGCTCATCGAAAAACGCAATTGTTTCATAGGGCACTCCTAGCGCACCGCCAAGTATGGAAACTCCTGGGCTCGCAATCAAAGGAGCAAGCAACCACATCCAAGCAAGCTGAGTGAAAACACCTTCAACCCAGCTAGTCGCTGTCCCCAGCGCAGGATGAACAATTCGGGAATTGTATACGTAGTCTCCACCGCTTCGTGGCATTGATCCACCGAGGATTCCCCAAGCAAGCGAGATGCCGCAAACTGTCAGAATCATAGTGACAATCGATGCAAGGACCATGTTTCCTCCTGGGAAAGTGTATAATCCCCAGCTGTGCATTGTCCATAAGCCGCCTCCGATGCCTCCGTTCATAAAGCCAAGCGCAAATGCATCAAACAGTGACGCTTGTTTGGCTAGTCCACTTGCTTTTCTCGCGAATACTGCCATCTTTCATTCCACCTCGTAACAAATTAACATTCTGTGCAATGAATACTTTTTAACACTTTCGTTGCTTCATGCTATTAACAAGACTAGTATTGCCTTCTCCACATGTAATCTATTTTCAGCTTGATCCCAAACCATAGACTGAGGACCATCAATAACTTCATCGGTTACCTCCATGCCACGACTAGCTGGAAGGCAATGCATGAAAACAGCTTTTTTAGCTGCTTTACGCATAAGATGTACATTGACTTGATAAGGAGCGAATGCCTTCCTCCTCTCTTCAGCCTCCTCTTCTTGACCGATCCACCACCAAAGGTCAGTGTAAACTACATTTGCACCACGGATCGCTTCATCAATGTTTTCAGTCAAGGTCGGAGCAACACCCATTTCTTCAACATTCTTCTTCACCATCTTCATAACAGGTTCCTTAGGCCAATACTTATTTGGACCACAGAAAGTGAAGTTCATCCCAAGCCTTGAAGTTAAAATCAACAGCGAATTCGCAACATTCGTAGCGTCGCCAAAGAAAGTAACCCTAATGCCATTTAAGTCTCCGAAGCGCTCCCACATTGTGTAAACATCAGTCAACACTTGAATTGGATGGAACCAATCAGTCAAACCATTAATCACAGGAACTGAAGCATATTTAGCGAGTTCAACTAAGGTTTCATGTTTGAAGAGCCTCGCCACTATGGCGTCAACATATCTGCTTAAAACTCTGGCAGTATCACCAACGGTTTCCCTTACCCCCAAATGAATTTCACCCGGACGCAAGTAAAGGGCATGTCCGCCTAGCTGGCTCATGGCAACTTCAAAGGAAACCCTAGTCCTCGTAGACGGCTCTTCGAAGATCATCCCTAAATTCTTTCCATCCAAAAGTTTTGACCTCTCGCCGTGATAATAAGCGTGCTTCATTTCTTTAGCAGTCTCAAAAATCAACCAAATTTCTTTTTGAGTTAAATCTTGGCAAGTGAGGATGTTCTTCCTAGGCAATTTTTTCATAGCTTACCCCTTTCGTCTTGATAGAGGCATTGTCAAACATCTGGGTCCTTTGAAACTGCTTCGGGATAGACGGCGGCAACAGTTTTCGATGCAATATTGAATACAGTGTCAAGATGCATGATGTCCGAGCTAAGTGGGACTTGGACAACGCTGTCAATAGCCCATTTTTCTAGGACAGCTTTAATTTGTTCATACCCGATGGAGTTTGTTCGGTAGCTAAGCCCGAGTAACAAGGTTTTCTCATCTAGGTATAAAGCATCGCCGCCCTCCATCCTTCCAGATCCATAAACCTTGAATATTATTGGGATGTCCAACTCAAGGAGCCCCCTCATTACAAAAAATTCTTCATAAACCCTCGGTGAGCCAGGATTCCCAATAACCGCCCCGTAGGGAGTCATAAAACCGTGATCTCGTGTATAAGCTTGATTTGGGGGGAAAATTGTGGGGGTTTCTTCACTTAGGGTGTACAGGAATATTGTGTCTGCTCCAGATTCTCGTTTTATTAGTTCAATCATGTTATTATATTCTGGCAAGGCCTTGTCAAGGTCAGGCTTCCGATACATGAGCCACTTCCATGAATCTTCTTGATCCACCAATTCTACTCCAGGCCTATGTGCCAATACGGCTTCTAAACAATCGGTTTCGCTATTCAAACCATAACTGACCTTTTCGCTTGGGAACAGCGGACTTTTGCCTTTTCCATGTTTTTTAATTAACCCCAGGATTTCTTCAGGACTTTTCTTTCTCACTTCCTCAATGGACTCTTCGAAACTTTTCTCAACAACCCTTCTGAATGAAGCTTCAATGGTAGTTTTAGGGTTATTCATCTTCATATCACTATTCAAATTTGAAGAAATGAATATAGCCTTCATGATGGATATAATAGTTTCTTGTGCTCTCTGCCACTTTCTTTTCATTTAGATATAACAATACTTGGTTTCCAATCTGCCACAGGGATCTGCGAACTCTGCTCCGACTAGGTAAGTTTATTTGCCAAAAAAGTTATTACCCACAAAACACGAAGAAAAGCACTCTCTGAGAGGATGAGAAATGAGCGCAATCTATGAGAAAGAAAAAAAGAAACTTCTCGAGAGAACGAAACGCTCTGAGGAAATCTACAAGCTAAGTGCCGAAGTGACTCCCTTCGGTGTTCACAGCAACTACCGAGCTATGGACCCTTATCCCATATACTTCGCTAAGGGGAAGGGAAGCAGATTATGGGATGTTGATGGCAACGAGTACATTGACTTTCACATGTCCTTTGGCGTCCTAGTTGCTGGCCATTCTCACCCAGTGCTGGTGGAAGCAATGAAAGATAGAATCGCAAACGGCACGATCCTAGGCTTCGAATTCGAGGATTCTTACAAGCTGGCAAAGATCATATGTGAGCGTTTTGGAGTTGACATGGTAAAATTCTCGAGTACTGGAGGAGAAGCAACAAACTATGCAGTTAGATTTGCAAGGGCCTACACAGAAAGGAAAAAAATATTGAAGTTCGAGGGATGCTATCACGGTTTTCACGACAGCTTTCTGGTGAACGTGAAACCTTCAAAGGTTAAGGCTGGACACCCAAGATTTCCAAATCAGGTTTCTGCTTCTAAGGGAATCCTAGAAGAAATAGTCAAGTACACTCTAGTAGCACCTTTCAACGATTTGGAAGCCGTTGAAACAATCATGGAAAACCACGGAAACGAGGTGGCAGCGATCATTCTGGAACCAATAGCAATGAACATGGGCTATATCCTTCCTAAACCTGGATTCCTAGAAGGGTTAAGGAAGATAGCTGATGAATACAATTCATTGCTAATCTTTGACGAGGTGAAGACAAGTGGAAAATTCTACAGGGGTGCCGCCGGGCACTTCAAAGTTAAGCCTGACCTTGTGACCATGGCCAAAGCCATTGCTGGAGGCTATCCTCTATCTCTTGTGGCTGGAAAAAAGGACATAATGAACTGTGTCGTGCCAGGTGTTGTTTCTCACGCAGGCACCTTTAACTCCAACTCTCTCGCCATAACCGCGGGAATAGTAACCCTTTCAAAAATACTGACGGAAAAAGCCATGAATGAAGCCACAAAACTTTCCGGGATGCTGGCCAAAGGCTATGGAGACATTATAGAGGACTCTAAAATCCACGCGCTGGTTAAGTGGGGTGGAACAAGCGGCACAGTTCACTTTACGAAAGCTAAGAAAATTGATAACTGGAGGGACTTCCTAACTAGCGACGTTGCTAGGTGGTTCCTCTATACTGTGATCATGCTGAATAGAGGAATTGTGCCCAGTGCTTTGGGTCCAGATGAACAATGGACGATTTCTGTGCAACACACAAAGGAAGACATAGAGAAACACTTAGAGGTCTTTAAAGAAATCGCAGGACACGTAAGAAAACTCGACATCGAAATGCCGATGGTTGAAGCAGTTTAAATTCAGTGGTGGCGTCTCGAGGGCGACCTCCCAAACAACTCTCTTCTTTTTTCTTGAAGAATTAATTATGTGTTATGCCGCCTTTCGTATTCAACCGATGTATCTTTCCATCTCTTCACGTATCTGTATGCCTCTCTTTGACAGTTCACTGAAGAACTCAATGGGGTCGAGGCTTGCCTCCGGTGTAAGCACTCCCTTACTCTCCACTTTTCCCTCTGCAATCATCTGCGCTCCAATAGAAAGGGGTATCCCAACATTTTTGCCGTATGCAGATGTCCCTCCCCACTCGTCCATTGGTGGATGACTGTTTTTAAGGGTGATCTTCGCGGGCTTTCCACCTTTCTGTCCTATTACCTCAACAACTAAGCCATAGGCCCAAACGAGATTTTTCTTGGCTTCTGGATTCTGTAGGAAGAAATTGAACATGAAGTCTATTGGTTTCACTTTCTTTCCGTTTACTTCAACTGGTTGTTTTTGGTAAAAGTTGTATTTCACCATCATTCTGACTAACTCCATAGTTGCTGGCGGGAAGCATCCTCTCACCTCCACTTTCTTCAGCTCTGGGAATGTTTCAGGTAAGGTTCGTGTTTCTTCGTGAGGAACATAGACAACTTCTTGCTTGCCGATCTGTTCATGGAATTCCACAGTTTTTGCTCCCTCGAGGGGGTTAACCCTTACGAATTTGCCATCTTTGTAGTAGACTCTCTCTTTCACCGCTGGGTCAAACTCCCAAAAGGTTGTGTATAATAGACCAGGTGCTATGGCTGTACATCGGAAAGCGGCAAATGCGATCTGCACCTCCTTTGCACGGTCAAGTTTGCTTATTCCATACTTGGCCATCAGGTTAGTTGTGCCAGGGGTGGCTCCGCAACCAGCTACATACGTGATCTCCGCCCTTTTCGCCTCCTCGTCGAGGGCATATTGATTCTCTTCGCCGGCCAAGTCTATGCCGTTTACTTTAGATTTTATGCAAGCCTTTGTCACATTAAAGTCAAACCTGAAGGGTAAAGCGCAGGCAACGATGTCGAAGCCCTTCATGGTGCTAGCAAGTTCATTAACGTTGTTTGCGTCAACTTTAACAACTGAAAGTCTCTTGTCACCCAGTTTCGAGATGAAACTCTTCGCCTTCTCAACAGCTATGTCTCCTATCACAATTTCCGAGAAATCGCTTGTGTTTACTAAGTCCCTCGTGGTTTCTGAACCTATTGCACCAGTTCCACCAAGAACCAATATTCGCATTTTAATGACCTCAGCTATGATTCGGGATGAATTCCTATAAATCTATCGTCTTAAGAGACGAAGCGCAACCTATTAGACCAAACACTTTCCCTTCTATTATCTTGGAGGGATTGTCATGCCCAAAGTCGTTGCCGACCTTCGGGAGAGCCAGTTTGTTATAGAAACTCTGCGAAAAATGGAAGCAAGGGTTGTTGAGAAGATGATAAGTCCCGGAGATTACGTGGTAGGTGAAGGTTTTGCCGTTGAACGTAAAACTTTTCGGGACTTCATGCAGTCCATTTACAAGAAGCGACTGTTTGAGCAGATTGAACGCCTCCACCAAGCCTATCCACAGTGTTGCTTGGTGATTGAAGGAGACGTCGGATACGGTCTAACCAGCCTCTATAACCCCCAAATATTCTGGGGCGCACTGGCAAAAGCAACTGCAGAGTGGAACATCCCCATCATTTTCACCTTAAACGAGGAGCAAACAGCCCAGTTCATCTTTAGCCTAGCGAAAAAGCTGCAAGAAGAGGAAGGAGAGGCTGTTGCAGTTAGATACAAGCCAAAATTCTACACGAGAGCAGTTCAACAGCAATTTGCAGTGCAGGGTCTGCCCAGGGTAGGTCCAAAGCTCGCGGACAGGCTTCTGAAAAAATTCGGAAGCGTTCGCAGAGTGTTCACAGCAACAAGATACGAGTTACTAAGGGTTGAGGGGTTTGGAAAGAAACGAGCAGAAGAGATCAGCCGATTTTTGGACGGAACATACCCTACAGAAAACGAAAATTAGAACCCATCCACGTTCTGAAGGTCAGAGCAGAAAAGTAACGTCTATCAAAGGCTTTAAGGCCAAGAGTTCGTTGATGCTTCTGTATCCATTTAATCCAAAGCGAGTTCGTCTCAATGCGATACGAAGGAAGAGAAAAGTGTGTGGAGAATTAGCGTTGCTTTTTGTTGGTGATATCATCGTTTTATCATATCAAAAAGAAGACTGTCTCAAGCCTTTTTGATGGATGAATGTATTTCGTAACCAAATTATGTAGGCAAAATGCCGCATTTCGTAGAGTTCTTGATATGCTGAGATTAATTTTAAGTGATATTGGTTGTATAAGAATTACCATTTCACTACGCGCCACTGAAGTTCTTTGCGGTTCTGAGAAAACTCCTTCTGGATACAAAAGCATCAACGGTTTTTCCAAAATTTATCCCAGTTCTCTTTTGAGTCTCTCTCTTTGTTTATGAATGTACCTTCTGCTATATCCAATGTAAGGATCCACAGTCTTCGCCGCTTTCCAACCGAACCAAGCCTTCATCTCCGGCAGCGTTGTTGTTGGGTCTTCAAGGAACCGCGTCGCCCGGTTTAGTCGGAAAAAATGAGGATAGTAGCGGTTCCCCATAGCACGTTTAACGATATTGATGGCTGTGCGAGGTGAGAAATTCCAAACTCTGCACTCCTTGTTTTCAGGGCCACGCCTTGTTACTCTAACTTTCTCTGTAATAAGATCTACGTACGGATAGTCAACGGGAACTTCTAACGGTTCTCTTTCGCCGCCTTTCTTTGGTGTGGCGTCAACAATGAGCAAACCGTCTTTGATTAGGAAATCCTCTTTCGTTCTTTCCAGGGCCTCAGCCTTCCTAACTCCAAACCAGTATAGGAAGGCTAGGAAAGACTTGTGGCTTAGCATCTTGCTTTTAACGAACTTTCCATTTTCCATGGCGTCTTTGAAGGTTTGAAAGTCTATGGGTGTTGTTATCTTTTCATACTTGTACTTCGGCAATGTTGAAACACCCTTAATGGAAACATGTTTTGCGTAAAAAGTACCTTTTGCGCAAATTAATATTGTTTTCTAACATTGTGCACTATACCTTCATAATTAGACTTTCCCTAAATGATAATAGATACTAGATCACTAACCACTGATTAGTGAAGAGAATGGATAAAACTCGGGTTAGAAGTAACCTTCAAAGGTGGCGCAGAAGAGGGTTTTACAGTGAAACGGCTTTAGTTAAAGTGCTCGAAAAACAAGGGTACAATGCTGTCCGGGTGCCAGTAAGCAATCCGAGCCGAAACCCTTTACCTGACGTTATCGCAAGGCGCGGCCAACATGTTTATGCTTTTGAAGTGAAAAGCGCAGGTTACCGCGCCTATTTCCCTAAAGAACAAATTGAAAAGCTTTTTGGTTTCCTTGACCAGTTTATTCCTCTTCCTCAGCAAAACAAGCACGCGGTGTTGGCTGCCCATTTTGGCAAACGCTGGATATTCCGCGAGATGAGCTGGAAAGACTGGGAGGGGGGCAAATTGGCTGAGCGAGAACGTATCTTGAGGGGAGATAAGGGCAATTTCGACTTGAAGAAGGGCGGTGCAACCCATCGACCTTTACTAAACTTTGCAATCCCATAATATTTTTTATTCCACAAAATGTAAGTCTTTCACCAGGAGGACAACAAGGATGAAAATTCTGAATGAGAGCTTCACGTTTTCGACGCGAGGCGAGATCGACTTCACTGACCTCACCAGCCATGTTGAAGAGGTTGTGAGAAAATCGGGTATCAAGAATGGATTGGTCCATGTGTTTGCTCCCCACGCCACTGGCATCATCATCTTGACTGAGCATGAACCTAGCCTGTCAAACGACTTCAGGGGTGTTCTTGAGAGACTGATTCCAAAGCGTGGTCCATATCAGCACCCATCAAACGCCCACTCCCACCTGAGATCAGTGTTTCTGTGCCCAGACAGAACGTTGCCAGTGGTTGACGGACGCGTCGCTCTGGGCACATGGCAGTCCCTGGTCTTCGTCGAAACCGATGTGTATCCTCGGCGAAGAACCGTGATTGTGCAGGTCATCGGTGAGTAGATATCACCCTATAGCGGGGATTTGAGCGGGTAGCAAGTGGCAGTGGCGCTGGACTTTTGATTTAGAACAGAAGGGATAGTACGATCGTTCATCGGCTCCGTTGCAATGATCTCGGAAAGGTTTTTGAAGATAACTGATTGTAGAATGCGTTGAGAAAGATGCTTTTATTGCGTCTTTTGATTAAAAAATTATTAATTCGTTTTTGTTTCGAAACATCTAAGTCGAATGATTCTCAGACTCTGAAGTTTGGTCTTCCTGATTTTGGAACGGAAATCATTATTAAACCTCAACTTTTAACCATTAATTGATCTCTTCAGTGAATTACAAGGTTGGAAGGTCTATGAATATATAGGATTCGGAAAATATCGTTATAGCACCTCATCTGAGTATCTGCTTTTTGCTCTGAACTGTTTCTCGTAGATTTCTCTAATCCTCTGAATGGTATCGGCTTCCTCCGGACCCTTGTCGTCTCGGATACGCGTTATTCTGGCGAAGCGTAACGCCATCCCACACTCATACTTTGGGCTTTCCTGAATCTCGTTGTACGCCACCTCAACTACAATTTGAGGAACCACAACGACCATTCCCCGCTCTTTTCTAACTGCCAATTCCTTGAGCCGCTTAGTCATCTCGATGATTTCCTTGTCAGTGAGCCCCTTGAAGGTTTTCCCTACCACTAAGAACTCTCCAGTCTCGGGTTCTCGAGCTGCTAGGTGATAGTCGGAGAGCCAGCCGTGTCTCCTTCCGTAGCCATATTCCGCCGCTACGATGACTAGGTCAAGGGGTTCCAGCGACATTTTGATCTTGAACCAACGCTTCCCACGAACTCCTGGAGTGTAGGGGCTGTCCAGTTTTTTAGCTACAAGTCCCTCGTGTCCTTTACCTATGGCTTCTCTCAGAAACTTTTCAGCTTCTTGAGAGTTACTGGTGATCATCTGCTTAGTTAGGGGTATACCTCCAGCAATCTCTCTCAGTTTCTCTCTTCTCTCCAGATAGGGAGTGGTAGTTAGACTCTGACCGTCCATGTATATGAGGTCGAATAGGTAGAGTTCAACTGGGATTTGTTTAACCATAGCTTCTATGTCGTGGACCCTTCGAAACCTCCTCATCAAGTGTTGGAAGGGCAGGGGGCTACCGTCCTCCCCCACGGCTATGACCTCGCCCTCTAAAATGGCTTCTTGCACTCCCACCTCGTTTCGGACTAGCTGGACAACCTCAGGTAGGCTCTCGGTTACATCGGTTAGGCTACGACTGAAAATTCTGATAGTGTCCCCAGATTTGTGTATTTGAATGCGTGCGCCATCCAACTTGTGTTCGAGGGCGGTCTCACCCCCATGTTCTCTGAGGACCTCACTCATGTCTTGGGCCATTTGAGCTAGCATGGGCTTGACCGGTCTGAAAACCCGGAATCGAACCTTCATGACGCCTTCTTTGCCCTGCACTTTGGCTGTTGTGGCGACTTCCCCGAGGTCTCCGGTTAGCATGCTCGCTGTTCGAACAGCGCTGTGAGGAACGTTGAAGGCCTTGGAGACCGCGAGCTCCATAAGTCCTTCGTGGAAACCTGTCCTCATCTCGCCGATCAAGACCTTCACGATGTATTTGACCTCGAGGGGTGGGGCTGTCCCTAACAGCGTTTCGAGTAGGCGTTCCTTTCGCTCCCTTGAACCATAACCAGTGGTTTCGGCTATGGCCTCTAGGCTACGTCTCACTTCAAGGATTGTCAATGGCTTCTCCAGTAATGTGGCTTGTTTCTGGATTTTTGTTGCTTCAAACACGATTTTGGTTGCCGCTCCTATGTCGCCTGTTTTTCTGAAGGCTTCTGAGAAGCTCTTCCATTCTATGTTGGTTAGACGTTTGATCACTCTGCTCAGCGTTGCCCAGCTTACCTCGAGCGTTCTTTGATCCCACTTTGGAAACGCTCGGCCGAGAATCATGGAAGTAGCGGGTTCCACCTCGTCTATATGTAATTGCTTAAGAAAGTTCGCTACCAGATCAACCATGAGGTTACGTTTGGAAGTGCCTTCTAACTTCTCGCAGAGTTCAGCTAAGGCTCGAAACTCCGTTTGCATAAATTTTACCTTTGTAGTTCGCTGTTGCTCTGCAGAATTTGGCTCTCGATATAACATAAACCTTTTCAGGGCTCAAACCTTATGTAAAAGCATCTGGGTCTGTTACAAAGTCGAGAGTTTTTCTCTCACTTCCTTTATCTTTTTCTCCAGCTCTGCAATCTTCCTTTTTTCTTTAGTTGCCTTGTAGCAGTCAAGCGCATACTCAAGGGCACTCAACCCAAATCTGTCGAAGCCTTTTTTGAAAGCAAGGTCGGCTGCCTTAAGAAAACGTTCAATCGCGGCCTTGTAATCTTTTAGTAGGTAGTTGCACTCGGCTGCCTTAAACAATGCGTACGACGCGTCGAAATGGTTGCCAGCCTTCTCGTACAGCTCAGAAGCCTTGAGAAACTTATCCGCCGCTTCCTCATAATTCCCAACATCACAAAGAGCTGTTCCTTCCCTGTGAAGCTTTACGGGATCCTCCTTAGCCGTTTCACCACTCATGTCCCTTTCACCCGCAATGGAATGGTTTTACCTATCAGCCATCCACGCTTTTAGGCTTTCCGTCTTCTATAAGCAACACGGTTAAAAGTAAAGGGTTTAGGATTATATTCCAAACGCATAGTGGCTTCTGAGGAAGACACATGACTCCAACCGAAATGCTTCCAGCTAAGGGAATCTACACTTTGATTGTGTTTTTGTCTGAGGAGACGCGGTTAAAGGTGAGTAAGCTAGGCACCCATAGGTTTCCAGTGGGATACTACACCTACACCGGATCGGCGTTGGGCACAGGTGCCTCAAGCCTGAAACAAAGAGTTACACGACACCTGAAGAAACGAAAACAAAAGTTTTGGCACATGGACTTTCTCTTAGTTCACAAAAACGCAACCGTAACCGCCGTTATAGCTGCCCAAACCGATAGAAAAGCAGAATCAACATAAATCGTTCCGTAAAGAAGGAGTTAGGAGCAGAAATCCCTGTTGTGGGCTTCGGAGCCTCTGACTGCAACCAAAACTGTGAGAGCCACCTCCTGTATTTTGGCGGAGAAAACATAAAATCACAGGTCGCTGCGCTCTATGCCGATAAATTAGAGTCTAAACCCCACGTTATAGACTTCGCCAAAAATGAGCAGACTCAGATGTTTCCAACCCAAAAATCTCAAATTTGCCTAAACCATTTGTATTAAGTAGAAAGTTGAGTGGTTGGCGACAGTTGTCTATCACCATACAGCAGGCCACAGTTAACGATTTGGAAACGCTTTACGAAATTGAGAGAGAATGCTTCACCGCGGAGGCATTCACAAAGGAGCAAATAGCTTACCTCTTAAAAAATCCCAACGCCGTAAGTTTAGTCGCACAAATAGACGGAGAAACCGCTGGATTCATCATAGGCTTAACCTACCAGGGCAACAAAGCGAGAACCGGACACATTTACACAATAGATGTCGCCGTCAAGCATCGGAGAAAGGGAATCGGGCTGAGACTCCTAAACGAGCTTGAACAAATCTTCATTGAGAAGGGCGTTGAAACCTGCTACCTAGAGGTCCGCATTGACAACGTGGCAGCGCGAGAACTATACCGCAAGCATGGGTACATAGAAACGGGACAACTGAAAGGTTACTATCCCATGGGAACCCATGGAGTTCAGCTCAAAAAGGAGCTTGGAGTCTAAGCGTTTCTTATAGACTGGTTTTGAAGAGCTCCCCTTTTACGCCTCTTCTGCCTCACGTCTCGACGGTCCAAACAACAGCGTCAGGAAGAACCCGGCCAGGAATCCCCCTATATGAGCTTCATGGGCGACATACGGGTTACCACCAGTAAAAACGTAAACCGTTTCAAGCCAAACGCTTAGGAGAACAAAGACAATGGCGGGAAGTGGTATAGGAATGAACCCAACAAATGAAATCACCATCCTAAAAGGAAACAAGATGGCGAAAGCGGCTAAAACGCCAAAGATCGCTCCAGAAGCACCTATGGCGGGATCAGTGGACGTACTTCTCAGGTAGATATAGAAAAGCCCTGAACCAACGCCGGATATAACATAAAATGCCAAGAATCGGGAGCTGCCCATAGCGCGTTCGCATCCACTACCAGCGATGAGAAGAAAAAGCATGTTTAAAACTAGATGAAGGATGCTTCCGTGTAAAAACATTGAAGTAATGAGTGTTGGAAGTTGCTCGCCTTGCATGATACTGGCGGGAACCAAGCCGTACCTGTAAATAAAATCTTCATAAACCGTGTCAGGGAGTCCCATCATGTAATAGAACACCATGACGTTTGCTATTATCAGCAGGTAGGTCACAACCGGGACCCTAGACGCCAAAAGGCTTCCTCCCCCCACCTTGACAACCCTGCGCCATACCTTTTCATCGCTTTGGCCTTCCCTTCATCATCTAGCTTCTTCCCATCTCAGCCTCTTTTCGTCATACTCCTTCCGCGTCATGTAGGGACGTGCAGGGGCTCCTATTACAACAGTGTTAGCTGGGGCATTCCTCGTGACAACAGCTCCAGCGCCCACAACCGCATTTTCACCTATCCTGACTCCAGCCATTATAGAAGAGTTCGCGCCAATGATCGCGTCTTTCTCCACCACAACTCCTCTTAAGCGTTTGCTGGTTGGATAAGGATCGTTAGTGAAGCAAACATTGGGCGCTATAAAAACTCCGTCTCCGATGACGGTTAGGTGGGGGATGTAGGCATTTGATTGAATGTTAACGTTTTTCCCAACTTTTACTGTGCCGTCCAGCTGCGTTGAAGACCCAACGAGAGTTTTCTCTCCAACAACGCTGCCCTCTCTAATTAACACGTTGTGCCCTGTCTCAACGCAGTCACTTATGGATACAGTTTCGTAAATAATCGTGCCCGATCGGATAATGCAGTTTCCGCCGACCTTGGCGCCCTTGCTGATTGAATCGTACTTTTCGATGCTGAAGGATTCTGGAAACTGAAAGGCTTTGATGGACTTTCTAGCGGGGTAGCCCACTATCACGTTTTTTCCTATAAGAGAGTTCTCCCCTATCACCGTAGGCCCCAAAATAATGTTCTCGCCCTCCAAACGCCCGTTAACCCGTGCTTTAGGCGAAACAAAAATCATTCTTACATCCCCTCATAAATCCAAATGAAACATATCCACTTTTACAGAGTTCTAAAGTATAAGACTATATTAAGAATTTGTCGAGATGTGCCAAACGAGGATCTACTCGTGACAACGATTCTTAGGTCTGTCTCTCCAATTATTTTGCTATCATACCGCAGCTGGAACCACCTGCCACGACGGTGGTTAATCTGCTTACCTATTCTTTCAGTCTTACGCCTTCTTTAACATATTGAATTATTTGATCTTTAGTTAAATCTTCAATGCCTAACTCTTCCAGTGATCTTCCCTTTTTAAAGAAGTCTTGTTTACAGATTGCAGAGCCTAACGTTATCATCGATTCTATTATGGGGACGCCCACATTGAGTTTTTGGGCAAGTTGATAACGTACGTTACAACCAACTGGTATATCCTCTGTAAAGTATCGGTCTTCGATGGAAAGGGGGCCAACTATGGGCGGGAGAATCACATCTGTAAATGGAGCCCAATATTCTACGCCCATGACGCTGCCTTTCCAAAAGAACTGTTCCTCAATGTACTTGACAATTTTTATCCCAAGCGCATTTGCTATTTTTCTCTCCTCTTGATAAAAGGCAAGTTGAACCCTAGAGACTGAAGGGCTCATGCCGTACTTATATATGGAGTACTTACCCCTAGGTATGCCTAATGTTCCTTCCATCTCTGAAACCTCCATTGCGCCTACATTAAGAATGGATCCGGGAACGTGTACAACAGGGTTTGGATTGGAAAGCCCCACTCCAATAGCAGTGTCCCCTCTTTTGAATTCGATTGTTCCGTCAAACGCAGGAAGTTCCTTTTGAATTTTAAAGAACTTATCTCCATCCTTACTTGGTAGAGCGTCGTACATGAGCTCACGCGTCCTTAAAATGCAATTGACCTTACCCGGCTCTATCTTTCTGGTGGCATATGGCATTGTACTCCATCCCCCAATTATAACGTCTGCATCGCAACCTTTCTCACGCATCATCTCCCTGAGCAATAGGGAGCCAAAATTATCCGGAAATATGCTTACCACTTGGTCGTCTACAAGATATGGAATCATCTCCTCAAAGAAACGTTTATGACCATTTGCTGTAACCGTTACCAACACCAAATCAGCCCCATCTAGCGCTTCAGACATGTCCGTAGTGACAACATCGACATTTGCAACCCCGACTCTTTTGAACCACTTAAAATTATGCTGTAGACCCGCAAGCTCTATTTCGTGGGTCTTTAAAACCTCTCCCAAGCTTTTAGGAGCAAAATCAGGTAGATCATATAAGCGGACCTTGCAACCGGCAAGAGTTAAGTCAGCTGCAAAAGTCTGTCCACAAGCTCCACCACCAAGAATCGCTATTGGCTTCTTCAATATTCTGTTCATAGTCGCGATTTTTAGCTTTTTTAGATTAAAACTTTTGCGTGCGTCTGTGAAACAATGAAGGGCCTTATGGAGAGAGCTAATATCCACTGAAGAAGCTTAATAATTGCCACCTCTTAGTTGATTTAGAGAGGTGAATAGGATGAGAATCTTCCATTATCAAGATATTGAAGCGAGGGATGCGGAGGAGGGGGCCTCAAAATTAAGGGTGAGATGGCTTATCACTAAGGAAATAGGGGCTGAAAAATTTGCAATGAGATTATTCGAGATGGAGCCCGGAGGCTGCAGTCCTTTTCACAGTCACTCATGGGAACATGAGGTCTTCATCCTAGAAGGTGAGGGCTTTGTGATTGGTGAGGGAGAAGAAAGAAAGTTTAGGGTTGGCGATGTCATCTTCATTCCTCCAAATGAGAAACATCAGTTCAAAAATAACGACGAAAAGACTGTGAAGTTTCTCTGTCTCATACCGTATGCATGAGTGAGACCTCACGCATGTAACCTATTGCATCACAGACTCTTGTGCATAAACAATCCTTCCATCAACAATTGTCATCTCCACAATAGTTCTCTTAATCTCATCCGGTGGAACATTAAACAAATCGTCTGACAAAATTGTTAGATCCGCAAATTTTCCAACTTCGATTGTTCCTTTCTTATTTTCATCAAAGGAAGCATAAGCGGCATTCAAAGTGTAGGTTCTTAAAGCTTCTTCTACTGTGAAACTCTCTTCTGAAAAACTTTTCCTTGCTACCGCTGCCCAAACACCTAAAAGAGGATTTATGGGATCCACTGGACAGTCTGAACCGGAGGCAAGGATCAAACCCTCACGCGTAAGCGTTTTAAAGGGGTAGACCCAGAGTGCTCTGGCTTTGCCTACACGATCAGCAATCCAGAAATCGGAAACAATAAACTGGGGTTGAATAGAAGCTATCAAGCTTAAACTCTTCATATGCTCAATCAGTCTTGGGTTAAGAACAGAGCAATGTTCAATCCTATGCCTATGGTTTTTCCGTGGAAAGTCTTTCAGAGCTTTCGAAAAGGCTTTTAGAACTGATTCTATGGCGCGGTCGCCTATTGCGTGAACACCCACCTGTAAACCAGCCTTATGCGCTTTCAAAATTAATCCATTCAGCCTTTTCTGTGTGTATAGCATCATGCCACTTACTTCAGGCTTATCGGAGTAAGGTTCTTTTAAGGCGGCGGTGTGTGCACCGAGAGAACCATCAGCGAAAACCTTGACAAAGCCTATCTTAACCATGTCATTGCCAAAACCCGTAAGCAACCCTAAACCAATTAATTCGTCTAAAAGGTTTGCCGGAATGCCCAAATAAACTCTTAAAGGTAGTTTCCCCTCACAATGTAGTTTCTGTATGACGCTTATTTCATTCGCTGTGTTCACAAGCCAATGAACGCCTGTAAGCCCAACTTTAACAGCCTTTCGACAAGCTCGAAGGCAAGCGTCTTCCAGCTCTCTTGGGCTTGGTTTTGGGATTGCTTTCCAAACAAGTTCTAGGGCGTTTTCCCGCAGAATTCCAGCGGGCTCACCACTAGCCTCGTCTAAGTCTATTTTCCCACCTTTAATGGTTGTTTCCTTTGTAATGTCAGCTAGCTGTAAGGCTCTGCTGTTAACAACTCCCATATGCCCGCAAACACGGGTTAGAAAGACAGGCTTTTCGGCTACTGCAGCATCTAAATCCCAACGGTTTGGATAACGCTTTTCTACGAATTTTTCATGGTCCCATCTTCCCCCAAGGATCCAGCTTTTCCTAGGGTTTTTCTCGGCGTATTCTCTCAGTTTCCGCTGCATTTCTTTTATGGACTTTGTGTTTCTCAAGTCCAAAGCTTGCAAAGACTGCCCAAAATCAGTCATGTGCACGTGACAGTCAACGAATCCCGGAACAACCGTCCTTTTTTTAGCATTAACCACCTTCGTTTTGTTGCTTATGCATTTACGAATTTCTTTGTTGGAGCCTACAGCGATTATTTCTTCGTTTCGGGTAGCTATTGCTTCGGCTCTGTGTTGCTTCGGATTTAAAGTTATCACGTTAGCATTTAAAATTGCAAGTGTAGCCTTTAACATAGCTGCTAAAGTGGACGAATAAAAATAAAAACTTTAAAGTCGCGCATAGAAGGTAACCGCTGAACAATTGCAACCGGACGGTTTACCCGTTGGATAAAGAGGATATTCGCAACGTCTTGGTGATCGGTTTAGACGTTGTTTCACTAGCCTCCTCCGCGAGGAAAGCTGGCTATCAAGTCTACGCTGTGGACTACTTTGGGGATCAAGACCTCAAACGCTTATGCCGCAAAACTCGGTCAATCATTAGGCAGAGGGCAGGAGAAACCTGTGGACAATTGAACACCAATTTCAGTCCCAAAGCCCTCATCCAGCTAGTAAAGGACCTTCTGAAAGACGATGAGATAGAAGCTGCGTTGCTATCTTCCGGCTTGGAAGACGCTCCAGAGGTTTTGTTTGAGCTTAACGATTTGGTTCCAATACTCGGAAACCCGCCTGACATCATCCAGAAGGTTCGCAACAAGGAGGAGTTTTTCCGGGAGCTTGAACGCTTGGGAATACCCTATCCACAGACAGCATCAGCTGAGAATTTCGAAGAGGTTAGAGAGAAATCTAAGGACATCGGGTTTCCAGTTGTGGTTAAACCTTTAAGGGGTTTTGGAGGTGCGGGGGTAAGAGGAGCGAGAAATGCTCAAGAATTGAAACAAGCATTCCGAGACGCTGCTCTCTATGATAACAGAGTCTTGATTCAAGAACACGTTTCTGGAACACCAGCGAGTGCCTCCCTGATTTCATCTACCAACAAAGCCGTTGTTTTAACATTAAATGAGCAACTTTTGGGAATGCGTGAGGTTGGTCAACGAGAGCCCTTCGGCTACTGCGGAAACGTTGTTCCACTCTCAGTGGCAGCAGTCATCAGAGATGCCTGTAAAAGCGTAGCTGAGAAAGTTGTCATGCATTTTGGTCTTGTTGGATCTAACGGCGTAGATCTGGTGATATCTGAAGAAGGTGTACCTTACGTTATGGAGGTGAACCCTAGATTTCAAGGAACGCTAGAGTGTGTCGAGCGAGTCCTTAGAACCAACATTGTAAAGGTTCACGTGGAGACTTGTATTAGAGGAATTCTTCCAATAAGTGTGAGAAAAACCTCGAGTTTCTGTGTTCGATTAATTTTGTTCGCTCCACAACCTTCAATTGTGCCTAACTTAAGCATCATAGAGGAGGTTAGAGACATCCCCTTGCCAGAAGTAATTATAGAGGAGGGTGAGCCCGTCTGCTCCATAGTTGTAGAGAAAACAAGTAGAGATTCTTCATTAAGAAAAGCAAAGAAACTAACTAAGTCGATCCTCAAATCATTGCAGCCAATTTAGGGAAGCTACTTTTCTAAACGACTTGATGACTGGAAGCCCAACTATTGCTGTGACCAGAGTGGACATCGCTACTTTTATTGGAGTTTCAAAGGCCCCTACAGCCCACTTGAGAATTAAGGTGTTTACGTCTAAATCGTAGAAAAGCTTGTAAGTCTGGCATGGTACGAAGACGAAAATCCTGAATAGTACATCAGCCTCTAACCCGATGATGGTACATATAGCAATGATGTGTGGCAGCCCTTTCGATTTAGAATCCCATAAACTCTTCCTCGCCATAATCACGGCGACTACTAGGAGAATAACATATGCCAAATAGACATCCCACATTCCCCAAATGGGAAGCTGCCAGGCAATAGGAGTGATGAAATAGATTCCAAGCAACGCAGTATAATAGATCAAAACGATCTTCCACTTTCCTCTGAACAGCAAACCAGAAACCATCGCGCCTATGGGAGCCCCAAAGGTGAAGAGAAACTCGTATACGTCTCTAAAATATATGGAATGACCAATCATGACCCCTATGAGGGTGGATAAGAATCCAGCGTAGGGGCCAAGCACCATCCCGGTGAGGGGCGCAACCATGAAAACCCATCCAGACCAAACATCGTTGGGCAACGTAGGCAAGCCCATCAAAGAGTCAAAAATAATGTTGACAGATGCAAAAACGGCAACTAAAGATACAAACTGAGAGCTTTTCATTTTTCTCCATTCGTAACGCATTCCGCAAGATCCTCCAGATGTATAACCGCTTCGGTTAAATTTTCGGAATGTTGAAAGAGGAGCCTTCAAGACTCTGAGTCGCGGGAGCGCGCTATGTCCAGTAAAGAGAAATGCGCGCGCATTTCTCTAATAAAGTGTTGCTTTATTCACTGGATAGATAGTGGATTGTCTAATGTCACTTAACTGAAGAACAAACTTTGTAACTCTGTTTAATCCTATTCCAAATCCTGAATGTAGTTTGTATGGGTATTCATAATATGCGTTGATGTACCAGTCAAAGCTCTTAGGATTTCCTCCTTTAGCTACAAGATTAATGTGCATACTTGACTCACTCAGACGTTTTAGCAAAATGTTTGGTTTATATTCCCTCTCAGCAGCTCCCACACACTCCCCACCATTAGGAACTATGAAATCTGCGCTGTTAACCACTCTAGGATCAGTTTCATTCTCCTTCATATTGAAGTACTTCAGTTCCTTTGGAAAGTGAGTGATAAAATATGGTTGATTATCATTTATTCTCAGAAGTTCTTGCTCATCATTGGAGTATATGTCATTACCCCATTCTAAATTCAATGTACTAATAGCCTCTCCATAAGTGAAACGCTTGAAAGGAGTATTAAGTTGTGCTAGATGTTCACTATCAATCGGAAGAGAACGAACTTCTCCCATCATACTCATGAAGAGTTCTTCTATTGTTGTTAGTAGTTTCTCAAAGTTTCCTTCAAACTCTAGTTCTAAAAGAGAGAATTCAACCAGATGTCTGCTATCAACTCTAGGCTCTGCTCTAAAGCTAGGACCAAACGTGTACACTTTCCCTCCCAGAAAAGGTACAAGAGCTTCCAGATACAATTGAGCGGTCTGTGTTAAGAACGCTTGTCTATCGAAGTATTGTAACTCTAGCAAGGTTTCTATTATTTCGCAACTACCAGTGGCTGATACAATGTGTGGAGCTACGACTTCAAGATATCCATTATCACTCAGATACCTTCGAGCTCCCTTCAAAAGAGCGGCTTCAACCAGTGCAACAGTTCTTAATTCTTCAGAAGGAAATAATTTATATCTATTGTCTGTTTGGGTTAGTTTTTCAAACACTCGTGCCCTCCCAGAATTAGCATCCCACATATAAAAACTTTTCTCAGAATTGTGAATCGCTCAGCAGATATAGTTCCCATAAAACTCTTTCGTTATCCGTAATTTCAGTAACAAACTCTTCGTTTACCAGTTCTCCGCGCGGAGCGTTTAATCCTCTACAGCAGGGAATAAGCTTCAGCACGAAGGAGTAAGGACCTACCTTTTCGAAATCGAAGGGGTAGAGCCTGCAGAGAGCCGGTCTAACATCGTAAATCGAACATTCGTGAATACCCCTCTTTTCATCGAACTTGAGGAAAACACATGAGCCGTCCTCCCTGTTTCTTAGGCTGCCACGCATAACCACCGAGCTTTCAGATTCTCTATCTGACAGGGGTTCGAGAAAGTCTTCCAAAGGGTAGCCGGCTTGTTTTATGCGTTCGATGTCTCTCTGTGTAAGCTTTGGTCCGCCCAGTTTGCAGCAGAAGGTGGCGCATCGCTGGCACCTGAACCGTAGATGCTTCTGATGGAAATTCACCTTTATGATATGCTTGGTTTTAGGGTTTAAAGCGACTTCCGCAATATTTTCGCTCAAATCTGGGTTAAACATCTCAACGGTTATCTCCACATCCAACGTTTAAAGTATTTCTTCATTCTCGGATTGTATAGTATGTTAAAAAGTAGAGAGTCTAACGTGTGACACATTTTAGAGTTATGATATGTGCTAGCATAAGCAATCGCCGTTAAATAACTCAGAATAGTCTCTTTGAATGGGGAAGATTAGGGTGGTCATATGATCATCCATGCTGATTTGGCAGTTCTATTGATTACACTAGCCTTCTTGTTTGGTCTTTACATTGGTATAAGAACAACGGAAAAATAGAGCTATCAATCTCCCCTGTCTAGCACGATAATTTTCTCCATTATTCTATCACCTACACAAAACCTAAAAATAAGTGTACTTAATTACTAGCGAAGCTTTGAGGACGAGAACCATGACGAGAAAATCCAGAAAAGATGCCCACAGAATGATCAAAGCCATCGCGGTTCTCCTTCGAAACACCACTTGGAAGTGCGGAAGGGTGGAGCGGTTAGCAGTGAACTATCTACAACAGAAGATTCGAAGATGCGGCCGCGCACGAACCCCAATAAAAGAGATGCTGCAACACTTCAAACTGAGTGGAAAACAGAAGAGCGAGTTTCTGGACGCCATAAAGCGCCTCGAAAAAAGGCGAATAATCAAGATCGAGAAGTTCTGAAGCATCAAAGCTTGTTTTAGATGTAGAAACCCTAAAATTGACTGAAGGCCCAGTAAGTTTTCAGAAAGACGAAGGCGCAAGGATGAGGAAGACATCGTGACATTGATGGTTTTCAACACGCTCACAAAAAGGAAAGAGGAGTTCGTACCGATAGAAGAGGGCAGAGTCGGCATGTACGTATGTGGCCCCACAGTTTATGATTATATACATATAGGCAACGCAAGGTCATTTGTTGCCTTCGACGTAATCCGGCGCTATCTGGAGCACAAGGGCTATAAGGTAACATATGTCAGCAACCTAACCGACGTGGATGACAAAACAATCAGAAGGGCAAAAGAAATGGGAATAAGCCTCCAGCAACTAGGCGAGAAGTACAGCGACGCCTACTTCAACGATCTCACGAAACTCGACATAAAAAAGCCTGATATCAACCCGCGGGCTACCCAACACATCGAAGAAATCATCAACCTAATTCAAACTTTAATTGATAAAGGATACGCGTACCTGGTTGACGGAAACGTCTACTATGATATCTCAAAGTTCGAAGACTACGGCAAACTTTCCGGAAACAAGGCAGAAGCGCTGGAAGCTGGAGCCCGAATTGAGGTTGATCCCCGCAAGAGGAATCCCGCCGACTTTGCGCTCTGGAAAAGGCAAAAGTCTGGGGAGCCCGCGTGGAACAGTCCTTGGGGGAAGGGCAGACCGGGCTGGCACATTGAATGCTCCGTCATGTCCATGAAATACTTGGGTGAAACACTAGACATTCACGCCGGCGGGAAGGACCTCATATTTCCGCATCATGAAAATGAGATTGCACAATCGGAGGCTGAAAGTGGAAAGCCCTTTGCAAAATATTGGCTTCATAATGAGTGGCTCACGGTAAACGGGGAAAAAATGTCTAAGTCTCTTGGGAACTTCATCACCGCCCACGAAGCAATAGAGAAATATGGTTCACAGGTTGTGAGGTTGTTTTTGGCTTCCATCCATTACCGAAGCCCCATCGATTTTAACGACAGAAGTTTGAAGCAGACAAAAAGAAATCTTGAGAAGTTGCTTAACGCCATGGAGAAATTTGATGCGTTAAGGGAAGAGGAACGCAAAAGGGCTGGCGGCGAGGAACTCCTTAAACAGGCAGAAAAAACAAGGCAGAAATTCGAGGAGGCAATGGACGACGATTTTAACACAGCTCTAGCTGTTTCCGCGCTTTTCAGTCTGGCAAGGGAAATCAACCGATACGCCAAGGATCATGTGGAGATAAGGGCTGATGTCAAAAAGAAAATCATGGGGATTGTAAAGAGACTGGTCGAAGACGTGCTCGGCATTAAGATGGAGAGGCGGAAGGCGGAAGCCGATAAGCTCCTAGAGAATCTTATGAATCTAATCATTGAAATACGGCGGCAGATGCGTGAACGGGGAGATTGGAAGACAGCGGATGAGATTAGAGCCAAACTGCGAGTGTTGGGACTTGTTCTTGAAGATACGCCGGAAGGGACCAAATGGAAAATCGAGAGAAAACCTTGAAAGTTATTTTACGCGAATTTATTCAAAGTGTTGTTATCTTCGGAATATAGAATACTTGTAAACATATGCAACGAGTAAGACTATCATTGAAGTTCCTATGGTGAAAAGTGTGAGGTATAAGGCAGCGTTCATGGTGTGCACTGTTGAGATTATCTTGGTTGCCCGTGCAAAGCTTGAGTATTCAATGTGGACAGTCACACTTTGATAGGGGTTCCAAGTAGATATTTCACACTGGTAAACACCAGGTTCAATTTCCTCACATAGTTTTCCATTCACAATTGCAGTTGCGCCAATCACCGAAGTCTCGTCGTAAGCATAGATGACCTCCACTCTCACCTTTAATAGCCCAAGATTAGTCGTATCCACATTTACCTCCGCTATTTCTGTTTTGTCCCATATGATGTAGGGGTCGTCAACGGTTTTTTTGTAGCAATTCGCTTCGGGGTGTCGAACATCCGTGATAGCCCACGAACGTTTGCCTATAGTCCCATACGACGCGCTGAAACTTGTCCATCCGGTTCCGTTCGTTACATGTTCGGTTCCGTTTACGTAAACTCTGGCTTCAACCACGTCGGTTTCGTTGTGCTCCCAACTGACATGAAGACGAACCGACTGGTTCTCGTTAACATCACACCTCTCGGCACTGACAAGGGTTTGATCTACCACGATGACTCGCCTACTTAGAGAATACCACTGCGTAACAACATCTTGAGTCGGCTTGTTTTGCGGGGTGTAGCCAGCATCATCTGATCCACCAGCATTGGGGTCTGTTTCCCAGTTCCACCAATAGAAGCCGTAGAACCAACTCTCATTCCAGAGAGTTTGGAAGGCCGCTTCGTAGCATTCCACCTGCTCTTGAAGATCAACAGACAGTTCTACCCAATAATTTCCAGGTGCCATGTTTGTTCCGTTGCCGCTCCGATATCCGATTTCTGTGAAAATTATCGGCTTATCCACAGTTGAATGCCAAGTCTCAATTTCATTTGCATAGATGACCCAAGAGTTTTTCAACTCTTCAAAAGTAGGGTCATACCTCATAAATGACAATGGAAAGTAGGCGTCTATTCCAACGTAGTCTAGGGAACCCCACCACTCAATGTTCTGGTAGTTGGACCAGTCTGCAGCATATGTGATGGGCCCAGAATAGCGTTCCCGCACCCCCGAAACGATGTTTTCCCATTGCTGTTTCTCCCGAGTTGTCTCTTTTAGCTCGCATCCAACACAGAAAAGGTCTACATCGTGTTGCTCGGCAAACTCAGCGAAAAAGTTGATGAAGTTGGAATAAGTTTCAAACCACTCGTCAGATGGTTGAATTTCGCCTCTCCAAACGGGCCAGAGGCGCGTTTCTTCACCTTCCAACGGATCAACCATTGGTTTCAGCATGACCTTTAAACCTAAATCGTGGGCTTGGCTGATGGCGTGTGCAACTGACTCGTTGGTTGGTGTGCGTTCAGGATCGGCGTGGATATCATGCGACGTCGTGTTAGTTTGATACCAAAAGACACAGATCGCCACCCACTCTGTGTTTGTTTCTGTTAAGAGAGTTAGAGACTCGTCGGAATCGGAACTGTTGTAGGCGTCGCTGGACCAAGCCGTGTAAGACATTCCCCTTTGAAAAACAGGCTTTCCCGAAGACGCTGGTTTGGAGTCTGCGAAAACGAGTGACTTAGTAGCCCCGTCTGACCCTGTTCCAGAGAGTGTCGATGAAAAAGCGGGATAAATAAAAACTCTCAACACTAGGAAGAGAAGTAGCGAACAGAAGATCACTGAGCTTTGTTGCTTTCTCATCTTTCATCATCCCGAGTTTGCAATGAACGCTTTTTCTCCACTAACGCATGGAAAGTTGGCTAGTTTCAACTTTTTCCACCAAAAACTTCGTCACTTGAAACATGCTTTTCGCAACCCCTAAGAGATTAATTAAGATAAGTATCGCCAAGAATGCTTTAAGATCAGCTACAAGATTCACCGCGACCCCCTCCATGGGCATTGTCAAACTGATAATACCGCCATTAAAGACAGCGATAAAGTAAATTATGACAATCAAAGCTCTCGCTATACTAAATGCGTATTCAAGGATGGTACCAGAAAAAAGCTTAGTGACAACAGCGAAGAAAACAGTTATTCCCACGAATAAATAGAAAAGCTGACTGTACTCGAGAGGAAGGAGTTCCATTGGATATATGAGCGTTGGCAAGTAATAAACAAAAACAAATGTGAGCGTGCCCCATAATGTCGCCTTGAGAACTCTTGGAATCAACTTCTTCATGAGCCTTTTTCTGATTTCCTCTTCAACCATAGGGTATCCACTGCTCCACCGCAAACATAGGAGTCTCGAAAATGAAACGCACCCTCCCACTTTCCGTTAGTTTTGGGAGATCTGCGAGGCTGAGGTACATCTCAACTTGCCCATCATATGTGCTTTGCGACGGCGCATGTACGCTAGTTTCTCCAGAGGTTACCAGCTCGTCCACATCATTGTGTATTTCCAGTTTCATTGTTCCTGTCATGTCAAAAAAGGAGTGGTTTTCGAAGCTTATGGGTACTACTACTTTGACATGAGTATCGGTATAGTTGAGAACGGAGATTTCTCCCACGGAGACGTTAGAGAGGGGTGCCCCCCAAGGCACCGTCATATTCATGGATATCTGAACTGGAACAATATGTGCGAAATTTAGCGTGATGAATGCGTCAAAGACAAAGAAGCTGTCGTTAAAGATAAGTTCGATACGCTCCATTACATCGCCTAGTTCAATGGAGATGTTGTGCGCTGCCTCAACGTTGCTACCTTTTAGGACCAGAGGAACAAAGGTTTTAGAAAGCGTTAGCACTGTTCCGTTGGAATCCATTATGCGTGTCGTTATGTTTAACTTGGATATATCATAGTAACCATTGTTGTTGATGAAGAAAGGCAATGAAAGCACTACACCCCTACTTGATGGAGAAAATTGGGGCTCTCCAAAGCCTATGCCTAAGTTCATAACCGAGTAAAGAGCTGTAACCGAAAAAACAATTAAAAGTATCCAAATTATCGTTATCGCTATGCCCAGCGCCCTTATGGCTGGCTTCATTTGTTCTTCTTTCCTTTAGTCTTCGCTGAGGGCTGCTCAGAACTTGTGGGGCTCTTCGTTACGGGCTCAACTTTTGGAACAGCTTCTGGTTTAACTTCTGGCTTGGGTGATGTGAGAAGTTGTACTCCCCTTATCGTCACTGTGGAGCCGATCCATCCCATTATGCCAAGGTACATTACTCGAATACATGCTCCAATCAGCGGGCCTAAAGCTTCACCGAAGAGTTCCTCAAGGCCAGATGCAGAGAGTATGCTTAAATCCTCTTGAAGGAAAAGGTAGGCGTTTAAAAACGCGAAAACTAACAGAACCACGCCTACAAGCAGAACAATGAACCTTGGAACTTCAGGCTTGCTTATCATATTATTCGAGACCTCCTATACGCAAAATTAGTCAAGACGTACATGCATATTAAAACTTATGACTCACTAAACTATATTCTTCCTCACTATCCTCAAGGTTTCAAACAACAGCTGTTAAATCTTCCACATCCTCAATGGTTAAGCCGCACTGGATCGAGAATAGAAAAATGCGTCGATTGCTGAGCTTTTAAATAAGGTGAGCCTTATTATTGATTTTAGAGACTGGTCATGTGCATTAAAATCATGAAGGAGCGGGCAGGTTGAAACGGATAATTTTTGGAACAGACGGTTGGCGCGGAGTGATTGCCCAAGATTTTACATTTGACAATGTTAGAGTTGTTGCCCAAGCCATAGCCGACTACCTAAAAGCCAAGGGCTTAGATCAAAGGGGTTTGATTGTTGGCTACGACACACGGTTTCTGTCAGACATGTTTGCAAGAAGCCTCGCTGAGGTGGCTGCCAGCAACGACATCCCAGTTTTTTTGGCCTCTAAACCAACTCCCACCCCCATAGTCTCCTTCACGGTAAAGAACCGAAATGCGGGCGGAGGGGTGGTCATCACTGCCAGCCACAACCCGTCCATGTATAATGGGATCAAGTTTAAGCTGGATTACGGCGGGTCAGCCATGACCCAAATCACTAAAGAAATTGAGAGTCTTCTTTATAGGAGTCCCGTAAAGTATGATGAGGGAAAGGCGAAGCGATACGTTAGGGAAGCTGATTTTGAAGCTGATTATTTTGACAGAATAAAAAATCTGGTGGATTTGCAACTTATCGGAGAGGCTGGTTTCAAAATCGTTGTTGATGCTATGCACGGGGCCGGAGACAGGATCATTGAGAGATTGTTGTCGGATACGAAATGTCAGTTAAAGAATATTCGTTTTCAACCTGACCCCATGTTTGGTGGAGTAAAACCTGAACCTATCCCCCGAAACCTGCAGCCTCTTATTGACACGGTGGTTGGGTGGGGCGCCGACATAGGGCTGGCTACAGACGGAGACGCGGATAGGTTCGGTGTGATCACGTCGAAAGGAGAGTTCGTCTCGCCCCATGAGGCTTTTGCGCTACTCATCTTGCATCTGCACCAGAATAGGGGCTGGAGGGGTAAAGTGGTCAAAACCGCATCCGTCTGTAACATTGTGTCTAAGGTGGCTGAGAAGCTGGGTTTACCTGTTTACGAAACGGCTGTAGGCTTCAAAAACATATGTGAACTTATGCTCAAGGCGGACATCCTCATCGGTGGAGAAGAGAGTGGGGGCGTTGGCTTCAAAAACCATGTGCCAGAGCGCGACGGGATACTGGCGTCTCTCCTCATTTTGGAGATGATGGCGATTAAAGAAGAAGGAATCGATGAGATTCTGAAGGAGTTGAAGGAAGAGTTTGGTGAGGTGCACTATGATCGAATTGACCTGCTGTACGATAAACCTGACCGCATGGAAATTGTCCCTAATCTAGAGTCTAACCCGCCGCGTCAAGTGTGTGGTCTAAAGGTGGAGAGGGTCAGCACCTATCGAGGGGTTGAGGTTGTCAACGGGATTAAGTTTCACTTCGCTGACCACCGGAGTTGGCTTCTGATAAGGGCTTCGGAAACTGAACCCATTATGAGGATCTACGCAGAGGCAACTGACGACGACACGGTGCAACGACTGCTGAGAGAGGGACAGCTGTTGCTGAAAAAGGTTAAGGATTAAGGGAGGTTGTTTTTCTCCTCTTTAAGGCGCGTATGAGATTTGACGCTTCTGAAGCAGACTTTGCATAGGCAACCTTCTTCACTTTTTCTAAAACCAGTCTGGCTTCACAGCTGGTGCATAGTCTCGTTTTCTGATTGTTTTTAGCCAGCAGGAGTTGCCCACACCTGTAGCAAACTATCACAACGTACATTCGATGTGCCTCGCTAGGCGAAAAGTTTTTCCTCAATGCCGTTTCTATTGCTGTAAGAGGATGCTAATAAATGAGCAGTGTCTCCCTTATTGACCTTGCAATCAAGTATTTTAGGCAGAGAGGCTACAAGATAGAGAAGAATGCGGTTTTGGAGGGGTTTTCAGGGCTCCCGCACAGCTTTGACCTCGTTATTCGTAAGGGTGAGGAGCGGCACTTGGTTTGGATCCGAGACTGGAAACGAACGGTTGGCGTTAACATGGTGATAAACATGGATAGGGCTTCGGCAGATGTTGGCTTTACAAACCCTGTGATGGTTTCTGGAAAGTTCAGCGGACATGCCAAGGCATATGCAAACCGCCGAGGCGTCACATTGTTCACAAAACGTCAAATCTTGCATGGACTGGGACTAGACTAAAAGTCTTTTAGAAAATCGTGTAATCGCCCTTCCATTTCCAGCTTCCCTAACCAGTCCACTATGCCCACGCTGGATTTTCTTTTCCCCTCTAAAACTGAGATTATATCTTCCACAACCTCTTCGATTCTTTTACCACTAGCATTGATTTCACACACTTTTTCGGAGCCGCAAGCCTGCACAGCGTCCCAGAGACAAACATCTAAAACTTCGGCTGCTAGGTTTTCCCAGAGTTTTCTTTCCCTAAACCCGCGGTTCTCCAGCATCCCTTTCAGCTCTTCGGGATTCCGCCTAAGAACGAAGACAGAGTGAATGTCTTTGGCTGGCAAAACGTCTACGGCGTAATGGCCGTCGATTATGACATCTCGCTCGCAATCTCGTATGATCTCTTGCACCCGTTCTGAAACCTTCTCCATGTCAGCGATTAGAGTTCCTCTGGCTTTGTCTATGCCGCTGGTCAGCTTTTCTTGCTTAACGAGTTTTGCTAGGTCGATGTGGATGGCGTTTAGTCTAGAGGCTAAGAGGTGGGAGACCGCTGTTTTTCCCACTCCGGGAGTGCCTGTGATTAAGATCGCTCGCTTAAACTTGTTCACCCTCTTTAACGAACCTTATCTATTCTTTATCTCTGATAAAAATTTCATGTGGTGCTCCGGCCGTGATCGGAACACGAATTTACTGGTAAAAATATGCCTAAGATATGTTTGGCAGGAGTTCGAATCTCTCCCGGGCTACCATAAGATTTTCTTGACTTCCTATCAAGAAACGGGCGTAAACTATGCATTGTTTGAACTTGAGTTGAGCTACATAAAAGCTGTTAGCTTTTAATACGCACTTCGCCTAATCTTCTCTTTTGGGTGTTAAGAATGGTTGACATTCAGACAGTTTCTATTGCGATTGCTTCTGCTGGTGTATTTGTAGCAACCATTTATTATGTTCTGCAGCTTAGGCATCAGAAAAGGATGAGGGAGACAGACTTGGTCGTTAGGTTGTATTCGGCTTTCAGCGGCAAGGAACTTCAAGAAGCGTATTTTGAAGTCATGTATAGAATGGAATTTGTGGATTACGACGACTTTATGAAGAAGTATAAAATGCCTTCAAAGCAGGCAGTTCCACTTTGGCAGATCGGCAAATTCTTTGACGGCGTAGGTGTTCTTCTACGCAGAAAACTTGTAGACATTGGATTGGTTGATGAACTCTTTCATGCAGAAGCGACAATGGTATGGGGAAAAATAAAGCCTTTAGTAGAAGGGCGAAGAAAAGAACTGAACCAACCGACAATCTGGGAATGGTTTGAGTATCTCTACAATGAGCTGAAGAAAAGACATCAAAAAGGTGTCAAAAGTGGTTGACATACAGACAGTTTCTATAGCTATTGCTTCTGCTGGTGTGTTCGCTGCAGCTATTTACTACATTCTCCAGCTTAAGCATCAGAGCAAAATGAGACAAACAGACCTTCTGGTGAGGCTGTTTTCGATGACGATGACCAAGGACTTTGCGGAAGCTTGGGAGAAAGTTATGGGAGAGAGGGAAATCTTGAATTACCGTGACTACTGGAAAAAGTATGGATTTGTTGAGGTAGATGAAGTGTTTTGGTTCTTTGAGCAATTAGGGAGACTTTTGCAGAAGGGACTCATAGACATCGACCTACTACCAATACCCTATGGACAAGTCAAGCTCTTTTGGGAAAAAATGGAGCCAATAAAAGAAGGAGCAAGGAAATATTTCAACGAACCAAAACTTGCGCAGGGACTCGAATACCTCTACAATGAAATGAAGAGAAGAGAGCAAAGAGGTGCTAAATGATGGTTGATATCTCTACTGCTTCGATAGTTATTGCTTCTGCTGGAGTATTTGCAGCAGCTGTTTACTATATTCTGCAGATTCGAAACCAGACCAGAATGAGACAAACAGACTTGGTCATGAGACTATATTCAACTTATAGCAGCAAGGAATTTCTTGAAGCATATACTAAATTCATGACGATGGAATTTGAGGACTTCAGCGACTACAAGAAAAAGTATGCTCCTACAGGGTTTCCTGAAAAACCAGAAGCCATAGCATTCGGCACAGTTAGCGTGTTCTTTAACGGTGTTGGTATTCTTCTATACATGAAACTTGTAGACTTTAACCTTGTTGCAAGGCTCTTCCCCACTGCACCCATCTATACATGGGAAAAAATGAAGCCTCTAGTAGAAGGCTTCAGAAAGGAATTTCATCCACAACTATATGCTGAATATGAATACCTCTACAATGAGCTGAAGAAAAGAGAACAACAACCAACAAAAACCGGATAGAGCATTCTTCTACATTTCCATTTTTTATTATCCCCCTAATTATAGATTCAAAATCCTTTTTAGGCTCATTTTGAGAGAATTTTCCAGAAAGGACACAGGATTGTGTCTTAACCCCGATAATTTAAACCGATATTTGAACCTATCCCGGGCTACCAAACGCTAGAGTATAATTCACACAGACTTGCCCGAGTGGATTGCCGCATCCTTTTTTCTAATGTTTTTAAGTGAATTGCCTTCACGTGCTATTACTTTATTAACTAACTACTCTGACACATGAAGACCGTGTGTGAACATGGTAGTCCAGTTTAGTCGTCATGCCTTGGAAAAGATGCGTAGGAGAAACGTGAAGACCTCAGATGTATACGCGACGATAAAGTCTCCAGACGAAGTTTATGAGGATGTTGAACATGGAACGGTAGTAGCTGTGAAAAAGGTCAACGCTAAATCTGTCATTCTTACCTATAAGATGGAGGCTGGGGTAGTTAAGGTTATAACACTCTACTACACTACTAAACTTGACAGACTCCTTAAAGCCAAGACGGTGAGAGGCGCATGAAAGAGAGTAAAGTAAGAGCGTGGTACGATAAATCAGTAGACATACTCTACATGCTTTTTAA